>OLIW01000284.1_pt1 | contig 62423 bp, 63 predicted proteins | sample 1601321 | NCBI WGS metagenome assembly OLIW01 (sample SAMEA2452114, study PRJEB22498) | human gut metagenome
ACCATATAATAGGGAAAGAGAAATTAGAAGGAGAAGAAGAAGTAGCATCAGATGTAGATGCAAGTGGAGTAACAACAGGAACAGACATAATAAATTTAAAAAGACTAATAGTAAGAATAATAGAAGAAAGAGAAATATTTGAAAGGGAATATAAAAATACAGAGTATGAATATAAAAAGAATAAACTAACAGGAAGAATAACAATAACAAAAATAGCAGAAGGGATAGAGAAACAAATACTACAAATACCAAATAAAATAGATGGAAACGAAGTAAAAGAGATAAAAGGATTTTTAGGAGAGAACAATAAAATAGAGAAAGTAACAATAGCAACAGGAGTAGAAGAAATAAGCAGTACAGCATTTAGTGGAATGAAGAAGCTAGAGCAAATAGAAGTAAGTGGACTAAATGAAGAATACAGAAGTAAAGAAGGGATATTATATAATAAAGAGGGAGACAAGCTAATAAGTTATCCAAGAGGCAAAGAAGGAGAAGAATACACAATAGGAGAAGAAATAAAAATAATAGGAGAATATGCATTTTACAAGAACGACAAAATAGAGAAGTTATACATAGCAGACACAGTAGAAGAGATAGAGAGCAAAGCATTTGAAGAGATGAAAGGGAAAATATATGTAAAAGAGGGAGGAGAAATAATAGGGAAACTAAAAGCCGAAGGAATAAAATACGAAATAGATGCGAAACCAGAGATAAAGAAGCTAATAAGTGAAGAAGGGACAAACCAAGTAATAACAATAAAAGTAGAAGCAACAGACGATGTAGGGATAGTAGGATGGAGTATAGGCTTAAAAGGAGGAACAATAACATGGAATAATATAGAAATGACAAAAAGGTTAGAGACAAGCTATCAAGACATAAAAGTAAATGGAACATACGAAGTAAGAATAAAAGATAATGTAGGAAATATAGAAATAAAAGAAATAATTATAAATGGAATAGATGAAACAACCAAAAAAGTAAAAGAAATAAGAATAATAAGTCCAACAAGTGGAGAATACGACCCTGGACAGAAAGTAATAATAAGAGTATCATTTACAGGAAACGTAATTGGAGAAGCTCCACAATTAAAGGTAACTGTAGGAAATGAAATAGGTACTGGAACAATGACAAACACTGAAGCAAGAGGAACAACAAATTTTATTGACTATACTTATACAACAAATGACCAACAAACAGGCCAAATAGGAATATATAGTTATACAGGAGGGGATCTAAAAAGTACAAATGGAAAGCCAGTATCTATATTTAAACTAGCAAGTGTAGGAAATAATGTTTCAATAAAATTAACTCTTGAAGAATTAAAAGGAACAACAAGAATTCCAAATGGACAAATGAGCGATGCAGAATTGGCAGAAATTAATCAGCATTTAGAAAATTATATTAATACAGCCTATAAAATTGCAGTATCTAAAGGGGATATTAATCCTAAAAGAGTAAAGGTAATGGCAGCAGCGTACTGGCTAATATATAATCCATTTTATAGAGTACAATATCAATGGGGAAGACCATTAGCACATGATGATTACGATGGAATTGGATGGGATCCAAGCTGGTCTAATACAAGAGGAATAGAGTGCCAGAATTTTGTTCTTTGGTCATTATGGAATGCAGGAGCAAAATCAATCTATCCAAGTGGAAGCAAATTGCAACACTCAAAAGAGTACTTAGACAATGGAAGCCATGATTTTACAGTACAACAAGTATTAGATGCAGGAATAGAACCAGGAGATATATTAAGAAAAAGTAGAACATCAACTGAAAATGGACACTGGTCAATTGTTATGGTAGTTAACCGTGAAGAAGGCTATATAGAAGTAGCTCATGCAGTTAGCCCAAAAACTGATACAAAAATAACTAGATATGAAATAGGAGATAGGTTTAGATACCAACATTTATATAAACTACCAGATTTTTACAATTAATTAAAATACTAAAAAGATAAAAATTCCAGACATGTCTGGAATTTTTATAAAAAATATTTATAATAAAAAAAATAGCTTTGAATTTAGAAATAAGTTCAAGGCTTATTTGAGAAAATTAGATGATGAAAAAGACCTTTGGCTTTTACTACTTTTACATTCTCTTGACATTTGTACACTTTAGATATACAATAATAAAGTATTTAAAGGGAGGTTTTATGTCAAATAAAAACAGAAAGATAATTGAAAATATTATTTCAAGGACGAAAATATATATTGTTATTATTGCTATTCTAATGGTTGCATTAGCTATATACGATGTAAGAACTATTATACCATGTGCAATTATTTTTGGAATGATTCTATGGTATTCTATTGTTGTAGACAAAAAAAGAAAAGCTGAAATATCAAACCATATTCATGAATTAATAGTTGATGTAGACTCAACTGCAAAAAATACATTAATTAATTCTCCATTTCCATTAATTATTATGGAAACAGATGGAAATATTATTTGGAAAAGCTCAAAATTTATAGATGAATTTTATGAAGTAGACATTAACTCATATCTTGATGATATTATAAAAGAAGTAAAACTAGAAATAGAAAATAGTGAAAAAACAAAAGGCAGACAAATTTTAAAACATATGAAAATTGGCCAAAAAACTTATAAAATATTAGGACAATATGTAGTAAGCAAAAAAGATACTTATATGATGACTTTATATTTTATGGATAACACAGAAATGATTGATCTATTAAACAAATACAATAATTGCCAAACATGTATAGGAATTGTTATGATTGACAATTATGAAGAAACTATGCAAAGAATTCCAGCAGAAGAGAAACCGCAGGCAGTTGCAACACTAGAAAAAACTCTTTATAATTGGGCAAAATTAACAGGTGGACTAATGGTAAAAGCAGAAAGAGACACATTTGTTTATATTTTTGAACAAGAATATTTAAGCCAAATAGAAAGTAGTAAATTTAGTATATTAGATACAGTAAAAGAACTAAAAATAGGATTAAGACAACAACTAACAGTAAGTATTGCTATATCTAACGAAGGAGAAACAAATTATCAAAAATATAAATCTGCATTATCTGCAATGGATATAGCCTTAGGACGAGGTGGAGACCAAGCTGTTATTAGAGAAAATGGTAAATATGTATTTTATGGAGGAAGAACTCAAGAAATAGAAAAAAGAACAAAAGTAAAAGCAAGAATTATTGCTCAAGCCTTAACAGAATTAATAACAGCGGCATCAAATGTAATAATAATGGGACATACTAATGGAGATATGGACTCAATAGGTTCAAGCCTAGGGATGTACCGTTTAGCAAAAGAACTTGGAAAACAAGCAAACATTGTATATGATTCAACTAGCCAAGCTTTAGAGAGCTTTTTACTAGAAATGCAAAAAAACGAAGAATACGAAGGAGTTCTAATTGGAAAACAAGAGGCAATTTCTAAAATTGGTACTGATACATTGCTAATTATAGTAGATACACATAAAAAAGACTATGTAGAAGCCCCAGAATTATTAAACATGACACAAAAAATAGTTGTTATTGACCATCACAGAAAAAGTACAGAATTTATTGAAAATGTAATTCTTACTTTCCACGAAGTATATGCATCTTCAGCATCAGAATTAGTTACAGAAATATTGCAATATACAGACAAACGCATAGAATTAAAAGAAATAGAAATAGAAAGTCTATATGCAGGAATTATGGTAGACACTAAAAACTTTACTTTTAAAACTGGTGTAAGAACATTTGAAGCAGCAGCTTATTTAAGAAAATGCGGAGTAGACATTATAAAAGTAAAAAAATGGTTTCAAAGTAATTTAGAAACCTACCACACAATTTCAGATATTATTAATAATGCAGAAATTATAAATGACACTATTGGAATAGCAACTTATGATGTTCAATCTAAAGATACAAACCTAGTATGTGCAAAAGTGGCAGATGAATTATTAACAATAAGTAACATAACAGCTTCGTTTGCATTAGGAAATTTAGGAGATAAAATATGCATTTCTGGAAGATCAATTGGAGATATTAATGTTCAAGTTATTTTAGAAAAACTAGGAGGAGGAGGACACATTACACTAGCAGGAGCACAAATGGAAGGAGTAACACTAGAACAGGCAAAACAAGAACTAATATCTAGAATTAATGAGTATTTTGCAGAAATTGGATAGGAGGATAGTTTATGAAAGTTATTTTAAACCAAGACATAAAAGGAGTAGGGAAAAAAGGAAATATAATTAATGTTAATGATGGATATGCCAGGAATTTTTTATTTCCTAAAAATTTAGCAATAGAAGCTAATAATACTAATTTATTAAATTTAAAAGCAAAAAATGAAAGCCAAAAATATAAAAAAGAAACAGAAAAAGCAGAGGCTGAAGAAATAGCTAAAAGATTAAAAGAAATTACATTAACTTTAAAAGTAAAATCTGGAGAAAATGGAAAAATATTTGGAGGAGTAACAACAAAAGAAATTTCAGAAAACTTAAGCAAACAATATAATATAAAAATAGACAAAAAGAAAATTAATTTAGAAGAAACCATAAAAACACTAGGGACATTTTTAGTAGAAATAAAGTTATATGGGGATGTTATAGCAAAACTAACAGTACATGTAGAAAGTATGTAATACCTTTTAAAACACTTTTTAATTATTATTTATGTTCTTAAAAATAAAGGAGAAACTAATTATGGAAGTAGGGAAAGTGCCACCACATGACATAGAAGCAGAGCAAGCAATAATTGGTAGTATGTTAACAGATAAAGATGCTGTTATTGCAGCTGTAGAAAAACTAAAACCAGAAGACTTTTATAGAGAAGATAATAAAGCGATTTATGAATCAATTTTGTCTTTATATTCTAAATCTGAACCAATCGATATTATTACAGTAAAAGATGAGCTAACAAGTAATGGCAAATTTGACATGGTTGGAGGACTAGAATATTTAGCAATACTTCCAGACAAAGTGCCACTCACTTCTAATATAGAACAATATATTAAAATTGTAGAAGAAAAATCAATTTTAAGGAATTTAATAAAAGCCTCAACAGAAATTATTAATTTAGGATATGAGCAAACAGAGGAAACAGATGCTATTATAGATATTGCAGAAAAGAAAATATTTGATATTATGCAAAGAAAAAATCAAAAAGGATATAGTCAAATAAAAGACATTCTAATTGAAACATTTGCAGAAATAGAAAAATTATATAATCAAAAAGGCTATGTTACAGGAGTACCTACAGGATTTGTAGACTTAGACCAAATAACAGCAGGACTACATAATTCGGATTTGATTTTAGTTGCTGCACGACCTGCTATGGGAAAATCTGCATTTGCATTAAACATAGCAAGCCACGCGGCTATTAAAGGAAACATACCAACAGTTATTTTTAGTTTAGAAATGTCAAAAGAGCAGTTAGTAAATAGAATTTTATGTTGCGAAGCAATGGTAGATGGAAATAAAGTAAGAACAGGAAAAATTGAAGAAGCTGATTGGGTAAAACTAGCAACAGCATTAGGACCATTATCAGAAGCACCTATTTATATTGATGATACCCCTGGAATTTCTATTATGGAAATAAGAGCAAAATGTAGAAAACTAAAACTAGAAAAAAATATAGGCTTAATTGTAATAGACTATTTACAACTAATACAAGGAACAGGCAAAAAAGGTGCAAGCCGTGAGCAAGAAATTTCAGAAATTAGTAGGTCATTAAAGATATTAGCAAAGGAATTAGATGTTCCTGTAATTGCACTATCACAATTATCTAGAGCGGCAGAACAACGACAAGACCATAGACCAATGCTATCAGACTTAAGAGAATCTGGAGCTATTGAACAAGATGCAGATATTGTTATGTTTTTATATAGGGATGACTATTATAACCAAGAAACCGAAAAGAAAAATATTGCAGAAGTAATTATAGCAAAGCATAGAGCAGGTTCAACAGGAACTATTGAACTATTGTGGTTAGGAAATTATACTAAATTTGCTAATATTGAAAAGTTTAGGGGCTAGAATATTCTAAAACACATAATTTAGGAGAAAAATGGAAAAAGAAGTATTAGAAATTATAACAAAATACAAATTAATAGAATCTGGAGACAAAATTGTTTTGGGAGTTTCACGGAGGTCCAGATTCTATTGCTATGTTAGATATTTTACGAAAATTAACTACAAAGCTTAATTTTAATATTATAGTTGCACATGTTAACCACATGCTAAGAACAAACGCAATATTAGATGAAGAATATGTTGAGAAATATTGTAATAAATATAAAATACCCTTTTATTTAAAAAGAGAAGATGTAAAAAAACAAGCTTTACAAGAAAAAAAAGGAACAGAGGAAATGGGTAGAAAAATAAGATATGACTTTTTTCTAGAAGTAATGGAAAAAGAACATGCAAATAAAATTGCTACTGCACATAATAAAAACGATAATGCAGAAACTGTACTTATGAATGTTTTAAGAGGCTCTAGCGTTTCTGGACTAAAAGGAATTGAAAGAAAAAGAGATTATTTTATACGCCCATTAATTGACATAGAAAGAAGAAAAATAGAAAAATATTGTAAAGAACAAAATCTGGAACCAAGACAAGATGAAACAAATTCTTTAAATATTTATACTAGAAATAAAATAAGAAATGTACTTATTCCATATATTCAAAAAGAATTTAACCCAAACATTATTGAGACATTAAATCGTTTATCTGAACTTGCGCTACAAGAAGACAAATATATGACCAAACAAGTAATAATAGAATTCCAGGAGATTTTAGAAAAACAAAATGAAAATGAAATAGTGCTAAATTTAAATAAGTTTAATAAAATGGAATTAGTTATACAAAGTAGGGTAATACTATATACAATTCAAAAATTACTAGGAACAACCAAGCAAATAGAAAAAATACATATAAATGATATTATAAAACTATGTAATAATAATATAGGAAACAAATATTTAATGCCAAACAAAAATATAAAAATTTTATTAAAAAATAAAAAAATATTTTTTAATAAGACTATAAAATAAGTATCCGTAAGAAAACATACTAAACTTAAGGAGTAGACTTAAAAATGTCATATAAAAAATATTGCAAAATAAAAAAAAATATGTTATATTTCATAACGAATTAAAAGTCCGAAAAGAAGAACATATATACTTTTAATAAAGATTTTATATTAACAGAAGAGTAAAAGTTTATAGGAGGAAATAATATTGAAAAGTAGTTTAAAAACTCTAGCAATGTGGCTTATTATTGGAATTATATTTATTGTTGTAGTAACAAACATTATTGACAGTTCTAATAATGATATGAGCTATTCTGAATTAATTACCAAAATTGAAAATGGTGAAGTAAAAGAAATAGAAATTCAAGCAAATGGAAAAGAAGCATATATTACAACAAAGACATCTAGTGCAGAAAAAAAGGTAAATATACCAAACCAAGAAAGCTTTATGAACTATATTCAAGAAAAACTTACAACTGGAGAAATTACTTTAACTGAAAAATCAGAATCAGTATTTATTACAGTTTTAAGCTTGCTATCTCCATTTGGAATTGTAATTGTACTATTTGTTTTTTGGTTTTTACTAATGAGCCAAGGACAAAATGGTGGAAATAAAACAATGTCTTTTGGAAAGAGCAAAGCAAGACTAATGACCCCAGCAGACAAAAACAAAATTACATTTGAAGATGTAGCTGGTGTAGACGAAGAAAAAGAAGAATTAGAAGAAATTGTTGAATTTTTAAAATCGCCTAAGAAATTTACAGATATGGGAGCAAGAATTCCAAAAGGAGTATTATTAGTTGGACACCCAGGAACTGGTAAAACATTATTAGCAAAAGCAGTTGCAGGAGAAGCAGGAGTTCCATTTTTTATAATTAGTGGTTCAGACTTTGTAGAAATGTTTGTTGGTGTTGGAGCATCACGTGTAAGAGATTTATTTGAACAAGCAAAGAAAAATGCACCATGTATTATTTTTATTGATGAAATTGATGCAGTAGGACGTCAAAGAGGAGCAGGACTTGGTGGCGGACATGACGAAAGAGAGCAAACATTAAACCAATTATTGGTTGAAATGGATGGATTTGGAACAAATGAAGGGGTTATTGTATTAGCAGCAACTAATAGACCAGATGTATTAGATAAAGCTTTACTAAGACCAGGAAGATTCGACAGGCAGATAGTTGTACCATCTCCAGATGTTAGAGCAAGAGAACAAATCCTAGATGTTCATGCTAGAAAGAAAAAACTATCTGATGATGTAGACTTAAAAACTATTGCAAAAAATACATCAGGCTTTTCTGGTGCAGATTTAGAAAATGTATTAAACGAAGCAGCCTTATTAGCAGCAAGAAGAAACAAAAAAGAAATTGGAATGGTTGAAATTGAAGATGCAATGGTGAAAGTAACTATGGGACCTGAGAAAAAAACAAGAGTAAGAAGCGAAAAAGAAAACAAATTAGTAGCATACCATGAAGCAGGGCATGCAGTTGTTAGTAGATTTTTGCCTTCTCAAGATCCAGTACATCAAATTTCTATTGTTCCAAGAGGAATGGCTGGGGGTTATACTATGTATAGACCAACAGAGGATAAATCCTTTATGTCTAAATCCGAAATGGAAGAAACAATTGTATCTTTACTAGGAGGTAGAGTAGCAGAAAGCTTAATATTAAATGATATATCTACAGGTGCAAGTAATGATATTGAAAGAGCTTCTAAAATAGCAAGAGACATGGTAACACGCTATGGAATGAGTGATAAACTAGGTACAATTACTTTTGGAACAAACCAAGAGGAAGTATTTTTAGGAAGAGACTTTAACCAACAAAGAAATTTTGGAGAAGAAACTGCTGGAATAATAGATGAAGAAGTTAAAAAAATAATTGATAAAGCTTATAAAACGGCAGAATATATCTTAAGCCAAAATATAGATAAGTTACACAAAGTAGCAGGAGTCTTACTAGAAAAAGAAAAGATTGATGGAGAAGAATTTAATGCAATATTTGAAGAATAAAAATGTAATAAAAATGTAATAAAAATGTAATAAAAATGTAACAGAGATTAAAAAAGCACGTATTCAAGAGGGTACGTGCTTTTGCTTTAAAGAAATAAAATATAATTAAATTATAATAAAATAAAAAAACTTAAAAATAAACAAAATCCCACAGCAATTTACATAAAAACTATAGTATTGACAGCAAATACAGCAAGTAATAAAATTAAGATAGTTAATTTAATAAGTCAAGTTGCATTTACTTATTTTAATAAAAAATAAACAAAATATTTAGAAGACAATTATAAAAAAAGGAGGAAAAGATGAAAATATTTGCATGCCCAACTGCTGAAAATTTTACAAGGGAAATCTGCGAAAACTTAGGACTCGAAGAAGGAAAAATAGAATTTTTTAAATTTAAAAATGATAACAACTTTGTACAGTACAAAGAAACTGTAAGAGAGCAAGATATTTACATTATTCAAACAACAGAGCCACCAGTCAATGAAAGAATTATGGAACTTTTTATTGCAATTGATGCTGCTAAACGTGCATCTGCAAGACGTATTAATATAGTTTTACCATATTATATGTACTCTCGTTCTGACAAAAAAGACCAACCCAGAGTTCCTATTACTGCAAAACTAATGGCTCAGTTATTAGAAGCAGCTGGAGCGTCTAGAGTATTAACTTGTGATTTACACAATTCTGCAATACAAGGATATTTTAATATTCAATGTGATAGGCTAACAGCCCAATACCTATTAGCAACTTATTTTAAAGAAAAAAAGCTAGACAACATAGTTATAGTTGCAACAGATGCAGGAAGTGCAAAAAAAGCATATAAATATTCTCATTTTTTTGACTGCCCAATAGCATTAATAGATAAAAGAAGAGATGGAAATAATGATAAAGCAAAAGCTTCAACTATTATAGGAGAAGTAAAAGGAAAAAATGCACTTATATTTGATGATGAAGTATCAACAGCTGGTACTTTAATAGAAGCTGTACAGATAATTAAACAATTTGGGGCAAAAAAAATTTATGCTGGCTGTACACATGGAATTTTATGTGGACCAGCAATAGAAAGAATTGCATCATCAGACTTGGAAGAATTAGTAATAACAAATACAGTTCCATTGCCTAAAGAAAAACAAATAGATAAAATAAAAGTAGTATCAATAGCAGGACTATTTGCAGAAGCAATTAGAAGAATTAATCAAGCACAACCACTAGGAGATTTATTCGATTTTTAATAAATATAGTAAAATTACCCAATTACCAAAATTATTACAAAAACAACTGGTTTATATTGACATTTTATTATAAAATATTGTATAATAATCACGTCCAAAGAAGGAAAAAAATCCCACAGGATGTTTTCATACTTCGAAAAGGGGGGGAAAATAATGTCAGAGGTTAAAGTTAATAATGGAAATATAGAAGATGCCTTAAAAAGATTTAAAAGGCAATGTGCAAGAAATGGAGTTCTTCAAGAAGTTCGCAAAAGGGAACACTACGAAAAACCAAGTGTAAAAAGAAAGAAAAAGTCAGAGGCTGCAAGAAAAAGAAAATTCTAATAATACATAAAAACAGGTGTATATTTTATACATCTGTTTTTGTATATGGAAAAATAGGCTATTAAATTATTTAAAATTAAAAGTTATAAAATGCATATTGTATAAATTTAGCAAATTGTTATATAATATTAAAGTAAACCAAAATTTGGAAAGGATACAATTATATGAAACCAAAAAAATATGAAATAAAACAAGGTGTAACATTACACACAATAAAAACTAACAAATTTAAAACAGACTTAACAGCTGTTTTTATTACAGTACCAATAACTAGAAAAAATGTAACTATTAATTGCTTAATACCTGCAGTTCTAAGAAGAGGTAGTAGGAATCTAAATACTCAGCAAAAAATAAATAAAACACTAGAAGAAATGTATGGAGCTACATTTGACTGTGGAATAGAAAAGACAGGAGACAATCATATTATAAAATTTTATATAGAATCAATTAATAATAAATTCTTACCTAATAACGAAAAAAATATTTCTTCTGCATTATATACACTATTTGAAATTATTTTTAACCCTTTATTAGAAAATGGAGTCTTTAAAAAAGAATATGTAGAAAGCGAGAAAAAAAATATTGAGCAACTTATTCGCTCTAAAATTGATAATAAAGAACAATATGCTTTAGATAGAACTGTTGAAGAAATGTATAAAAACATGCCATATGGATTATACAAATATGGCTATATAGAAGACTTGCCAAATATTAATAACAAACTTGCTCATGAAAGATATGAGGAAATAATAAAACTAGCTAAAATCGATATTTACGTATCAGGAGATATTGAAGAAGAAAATATAAAAGAAATAGTATTAAATAATCCTAACATTAAAAATCTAAAAGATAGACAAGGAGAGTTTATTGTTAATAATGAACAAACAGAAATAAAAGAACAACCAAAAATTTCTAAAATAACAGACACATTAGATGTTAACCAAGGTAAACTTATTTTAGGATTAGATATACTGGAAAACTCAAAAAATTCTAGATTTGCTGTTGGACTATATAATGTTATATTAGGAGAAAGTGCTACATCAAAACTATTTCAAAATGTAAGAGAAAAAGCAAGTTTAGCATATTCTGCAAGATCAACTTATATTAGGCAAAAAAATAACATTTTTATAAAATGTGGTATAGAAATTACAAATTATGACAAAGCATTAAAAATTATTGAGCAACAGCTACAGGACATGAAAAACGGAGAGTTTACAGAAGAAGACATTATAAACGCAAAAAAATATATGTTAAATGGAATTAATTCAATAGAAGAAATACAAGACACAGAAATTACTTATTATTTTGGACAAGAACTTTCAAACAGTTATGTTTTACCACAAGAATATAAAGAGAAAATTAATAGTATAACAAAACAACAAATAGTTGATGCTGCACAAAAAATTTATATAAATACAATTTATTTTTTAAAAAATAAATAAAAAACTTATTTAGAAGTCATTTTACAAAAACTAAAAAAATGAAAGGAAAGTTTAAAATGATACAAATAATTAAAAACAAGCAAATTGGGGAAAATGTATATATGGAAAAATTAGAAAATGGGATGACAATTATGTGTATTCCAAAACCTAATACCAATAAAAAATATATAATTTGGGGAATTAAGTATGGATCTATAGACAATAAATTTGTAGTACCAACAACAAAAAAACAAATAGAAGTGCCCAACGGAGTTGCCCATTTTTTAGAACATAAAATGTTTGAACAAGAAAACGGAACAAATAGCTTAGACACTCTAACTGCCTTAGGAGTGGAAGCAAATGCGTATACAACAAATGATCATACTGCATATTTGTTTGAATGCACAGACAATTTCTACCCAGCGTTAGATGAATTAATGAACTATGTTCAACATCCATATTTTACAGACCAGAATGTAGAAAAAGAAAAAGGAATTATAGGACAAGAAATTATGATGTATGATGACTATCCAATTTGGAAAGTTTATTTAAATGCATTAAATAATTTATATATTAACAATCCAATTAAAATCGACATAACAGGTACAAAAGAAACAATTAGTAAAATAACAAAAGAAACACTTTATGATTGCTACAATACATTTTACCATCCATCTAACACCTGCTTAGTAGTTAGTGGAAACTTTGAACCAGAAAAAATAATAAATGAAATAAAAGAAAGAGTAATTAATAAAAATTCTCAAGAAGAAATTAAAAGAATTTATGAAAAAGAGCCAAAGCAAATTAACAAAAAAGAAACCATTGCAAATATGGAAGTAAGTATGCCTGTGTTTACAATTGCCATAAAAGATAATATAGAAAAAAATATGGTACAAAAACATATAGCAATTGAAATATTGCTAAATATAATTTTAGGACAAAGTTCTAATTTATACCAAAATTTATATAAACAAGAACTAATACAACAAGAGCCAGATTTAGACTATGAATTTAGCAGAGACTATGCACATATTATGATAACTGGACAATCAAAAAATCCCCAAAAGCTATTTGAGCTATTTCAAAGAGAAGTGGAGCAATATAAAAACAACATAAATCAAGAAGACTTTGAAAGGAGCAAAAGAAAAATCTATGGAAATTATGTACAAGAATTTAATGAGGTATCAGATATTTCCAAAATGTTTTTAGCCGACTTCTTTAAAGGAATTAATAGTTTTGACTATATTGAACAATGCCGAACAATAACAAAACAATATGCTATGGAAATACTAAAAAATGTATTTCTACAAGAAAATATGACAATTTCTATTGTAGAATAAATAAACAGCCTCATTATATAATAAAAGGTGCAAAAAATGAATTTAATTACTTTCCCACGGACTAGGCCTAAAACTTTATATACAAAAAATTGTAATATCTATATTTGGAATAGATATTACTTATTATGCCATTTTAATTGTAATAGCAATACTACTAGGTATTTTCATTTTAAAACTAAAAGAAGGATTATACAATATAAAATTCCAAGATATATTGGATTTAAGCCTATGGTTAATACCAATTTCAATTATTTTTGCTAGAGCATACTATATTGTTTTTAATTTAGACTATTTTTTGCTAGAACCATTACAAATACTAAATATTCGCAGTGGAGGATTAGCAATTTATGGAGGAATAATAGGAGGAGTATTAACTATTTTTATATTTTGCAAAAAAAGAAAAATTTCTTTTCTTAATATGTTGGACTACATTGTACCAACCTTAGCATTAGGACAAGCAATTGGCAGATGGGGAAATTTTTTTAATGTAGAAGCATATGGAATAAACTGTACCAACATTTTTAGAATGGGAATATTAGAAAATGGAATTTATAAAGAGGTACACCCAACTTTTTTATATGAATCCATAGTTACTTTTTTATTAGCTATTTTTCTATTCCAACTACAGAAAAAAAGAAAATTTAAGCGGAGAAATTACATATATATATTTAATATTTTATTCTTTTGCTAGATTTTTAATAGAAGGTTTAAGAACCGACAGTTTAATGATAGGAAATTACAGAATTTCACAAATTTTATCTGGAATTATTTTTGTAATATTTTGTATAATTTTATTAAAAAATAAAATAAAATTATACAAAAACAAACAAGTTTACGAAAATAAACTAAAAATGTAGAGAAAAACTATTGAAAAATAGCAAAAAAAAGTTGACTAATTTGTAAAAATATGGTATTTTAAAAATATACAAAAGAGAAAAAAGAAAAAAAGGAGAGTGGCATTATATGATAGAAGAAGAAATCCGTAAATTAAGAGAAGAATTAAACAAAAGCATTGTAACCGGAAAAGATTACAAAATAACATATGAAATAAGTATTAAATTAGATGAATTAATTGCAAAATACTACAACGAATCTTTTAAAAAATCTAAAAAAAAGAAGAAATTGTACAGTATTTTTAGTTTTGTGTAAAAAAAAGCAACTTTTTTTAAAAAAAAGTTGCTTTTTTTTTACACATAGGCTATAATTAAAGAAATAGGAAAAATAAAGGAGGACATTTTATTATGAAAAAAAATGCAGTAAAAATATTAATGATTTTAATAATTGCATTTATGATTATAGGAATTTCTAATATAGCAATGGCAACAATGTTAAACCCAGATGAATATATTGGACAGACTTCAGATGGAGCAACTAAAGCACAAAGTATTGCAAATATTATTATTGGTTTTGTTCAAGTAATTGGTATGGCAGCTGCAGTAATTATGTTAATTGTTTTAGCAATCAAATATGTTTCAGCAGCACCTAGCGAAAAAGCAGATATTAAGAAAAGTGCAATTGTATATGTAATTGGTGCAGTATTATTATTTGCAGCAACAGGTGTACTACAACTAGTTAAAGGCTTAGCAGATACTATTAATGAAGATACACCGGTAGTAAATGGAAAAATAGTTGTTGAAAAAGGAAAATTAGCCTAAAAAAATTAAAAACATATAATTATTAAAATAACTACATAGTTTTCTATGTAGTTATTTTAAAAAAAGATTGGATTTGATTAAATATGTATAAAAAACTATGTGTAAATATATTAATAATTATAGCTATAATATTTTGCAACATTTTGCCAGCTTATGGAGTAGACGTAGGCCCTATTATAAATTCAGACAAAAATACAGCAATTAATGACCAACTTGTTGAAATTAGGTCAAATGCATTAGGAGTGGCACAAGTAATTGGTATGGTTGTTGCAATGGGAATGCTAATATTTGTAGCAATTAAATACTTAACTTCATCTCCAAACGACAGAGCAGATGTTAAAAAATATGCAATACCATTTGTAATTGGTGCAGTATGTATATTTGCAGCAATAGGAATAGTACAATTAATTAGTATTATAGCAAACGAAATGGCAAATAGTATTAATTTATAATTAATAATAAATATTCAAGGAGAAGATAATTATGAAAAAAAAGCTAATAGTTTTTATTACTATAATATTAATTATTCTAGCAATTTCAAACCAAATAAATGCAACAATATCTGGTATAGACACAGAAAAATTTAAACCTGGTATTGAAGAAGGACTAGCAAATTACTTAGGAGACGTTATAGGAATTATACAAATTGTAGGTGTGGCAATTGCTGCAATTGCATGTATTGTAATGGGTATTAGATATATTTTATCTTCAACAGAAGATAGAGCAGATATTAAGAAAAAACTAATACCATTTGTAATTGGTGCAATTATTTTCTTTGGCGCAACAGGAGTACTAAGACTAATTTCTTCAATAGCTTCATGGTTTGGAACAAATAATTAAAATAGGAGGAAATTTTATATGAAAAAAATAGTTGTATTAAGTATTATTGTATTACTAATTATAACAACAACAACTTTAACATATGCAGGAGATATAACAGACCCAGGTTCTTTAAATGCAAATAAAACAGAAGTTGGCGGTTCTCTCCAAAACATAGGAAACATTATAATTGGAATTTTTCAAGTTATACGGAGTGGCAACAGCCGTAATTTTACTTATAATATTAGCAATAAAATATATGCAAGCAGCACCTGGAGAAAAAGCAGATATTAAGAAAAGTGCAGTTGTGTATGTAATTGGTGCAGTAATATTATTTGGTGCAGTTGGAATTATGGAAACAATTAAACAATTTAGTGCTTCAATAAATAATACTGTAACAGGAATAACATCAGGAGAAGAAGTAAGCCTATAATAAAAAACGTTTTAAAATTTTATTTTTAAAACGTTTTTTTGCAAAAATATTACAATTTCATTACATTTATGTTAAAAAAATACTTTTTATTACAAAACATTGAAAAAAAACACAAAAAACGGTATAATTATATTAAATAAGTTCATTTTACCAAGCAAGAGAGGTGAAAAAATTTATATGAAAAAATTTGTAATTACAATAATTTTACTATTTTTATTTTTAGGAACAATTAGTACTTATTCTACTACATATGCTATTGATTTTAGCTTTGAAGGAATTAAAAATCTTGCAGATGATTTTATTGAGCGAGGAGAAGAAGGAGGAAACTATATTAATAGCGACTCTATGGCAGGCTTAATAAACCGGAATAGGAACAATTTTAACAACAATAGGAGCTGTAATTGTTTTAGCAGGGATTTTAATAATTGGAATACAATATATGACAGCAACACCAGAAGAGGCAGCAAAACTAAAAACAAAATTAGTAGGACTAGTAATAGCAGGAATTGTTATATTAGGTGCTTGGGGAATTTGGAACTTAACTTTAACCTTATTGTCTGGAATATAGAAAAACACAAAGGAGGATTTAAATGGGAACATATTATATACCACGTAATGTAAAAGGAGAAACAAGACTTTTATATATTTTTTCTATTAAATCGTTAATTACAACAGCAATTGGAGCTTTTATAGGATTTATTTTTTATTTAATTTTTATGATTGTTGGATTAGACACAGTTGGAATTATTTTTGTTGTAGTATTTGCTTTAATTGGGTTTGCTATAGGAGCAGTAAAAATTCCAATTGTTGCAGGTATTCCAATAACAAAAAAAATTGGAGGAGAATCTTTAGACCAAATTATTTTAAACTATTTTAAATTCAAAAAAAATAGGAAACTTTATGTGTATACAAAGGAGGAAAAAAACTAATGGAGCTTATTAACATTTTAACCATTATAATGGTAATTTTGATTTTTATTATATTAATATTAGCTGGTATATATTTTATTCTTGTTCTTCGCAGTAAACAAAAAGCACAAGAAAAAGAAGAACCAAAAGAAGAAACTCCTACAGATACATTTAATGGGATTCCTAAAGAATCAATTTATAGTTTTATGGAATTTGATGAAATAAAAGATAGTATGATAGTTAGAAAAAATGGAGAACAATACGTTATGGCAATTCAATGCCAAGGCGTTAATTACGATTTACTATCAGAACAAGAAAAAATTGGTGTAGAAGAAGGCTTTATTCAATTATTAAATACACTAAGATTCCCAATTCAACTATATATTCAAACAAGAAGTTTAAATTTAAGAGATATTTTAGATGAATATAAAAATAAAATTAAAGAAATTCAAAGACAAATTGAACACTTAGATATTAAAATAAAAGAAGCAGAGCGGAGACGAAGAAATAGTTCGTAGACTAGAGTTTGACAAAAGAAGAAAAATAAACATACTAGAATATGGAACAGATATAACAGATTATGTATCAAGACTAAGTGCTAATAAAAATGTACTACAACAAAAAACATATATTATAGTTTCTTATTATGCAGCAGAATTTGGTGCTACAAATACATATGGTAAAGATGAAATTAGTAATATTTGTTTTTCGGAACTATATACAAGATGCCAAAACATTATTAGACTATTAGCAACATCAAACGTTACAGGAAGAATTTTAGACTCAGAAGAATTAGCAGAATTGCTATATGTTGCATATAATAGAGATGCATCAGAAACATTACAGTTATCTAGAGCATTAGATTCACAATATGATGCCCTATATTCTACTTCAAAAGATGTATTAGCAAAGAAAAAAGAAGAATTAGATAAACAAATAGAAGAGAATGCAATAGATATTGTAACAGATACATTAGTTAATGCACAGAAAAATACAGAATTAACAGAAGACGAAAAAATGAAATTACTTGAAGAAAAATCATTAGAACTATTAGAAGAATACAAAGATAACATAGATCCAGAAATATACGAAGAAGCAGTAAAAGAAGTCAAAAAAAGAGTTAAAAGAAGTAAAAAAACAGTTTAAAAATAAATTATTTCAATAAAACATCTAAAAAGAAAAAGCAAAATACAAAATCTGTGATTTAGATTTTGAGGAAGGAAGTCCAAATGAAAAAGAATAAGAAAAGTAAACTAGAGAATAACACTACAAACGAAGCTCGCAGTTTTCAAGATGAAATAATTAGAGGAAATGTAAAAAGCCTTAAAGACTTAATTGCACCAGCTGGAATAGATGTTAGCCATACTAACTATATGGAAATTATATCAAACAAAACAAGATTTGCAAGAAATATGATTGTATCCACAATACCAAGAATGTGTACTTTTCCAGAATTTTTAAGAGGGATGTATACTTTTGGAGACGTAAATGTTTCGGTATTTATTAATCCAATTAGTGAATCTTCATCACAAACAGAATTAAATAGAACAATTAATGAATTGGAATCTGAGAGATTGGTTGCTTTTGATAGAGGAGACATTAACAGGGAAAGAATACTAGCTCAAAAAAGAGCAGAAGCAGAAGAACTTAGAGATGAAATAGCAGCAGGATTTAATAAATTATTTAATTCAAGTATTATTTGTACATTATTTGCATATAGCTTAGACGAACTAGACAAATATACAGAAATGCTATCAGCAGAAATGTCTAAAACATTAATTGGAGTAAAATCGGCATGGGCAACACAAGAAGAAGCATTTAAAACTAATATGCCATTTTGTGAAAACAAATTAAATAAAAGCCATACATTTGATAGACGTTCTATGGGAACTGTATTTCCATTTTTTACTTCAGAAGTAGGACATGAACAAGGAATCCCATTAGGATTTAATCGTCAAACAGGATTACCAGTTCTGTTTGATAACTTTAGCCCAACACTTAATAATTACAACATGGTTATATTTGGTAAATCTGGTGCTGGCAAGGGTGTTACAATAAAAACTCTAACAGCTCGTTCTTCTGTATTAATGGGAATTGAAAGCTTAGCCTTAGATGCTGAAGGCGAATATGGAATAGTAGCAGAAGCATTGCGGAGGAATTAATGTAACAATTAGCCCAAATTCAGAAACAATTATAAATTTATTTGATATTGAACCAGAAATTGTAAAAGATGAAATAACAAGTAGAGAAAGAGTTGTACTTAATGTAGAAAATAAAGTAGAAGACGTAACACAAGCTTTATTGACTATGGCAAGAGGAAGCACAAGAAGCGAGGAAGTAAACGAGTTAACAAAACAAATTATTGCAGAAGCGGTTGCGCAAGAATATGCAGCAATAGGAATTACCAATAATGTAGAAAGTCTATATTCAGATACTAAAATTAAAAATGACTATTTAGGAAGAAGAAAAAAGGATATGCCAACAATAGGCAGTTGGTATAGAAGAATTTTAAACAATGCACAAACAAATGACAACCCAGATTATCGTTTCCATTACAGTTATTTAAGCAAAGTTATGAGACAATACATAAGAGAATATGATGGTCAAATGGCATATTTTGATGGACAATCTACTTTTGAACTATTGGACAATGTTCCATTTATAAATTTAGACATATCACAACTAGAAGAAAGATTTGCAAGACCATTGGCACAACAAATTTTACTTTCTTGGATTTGGGAAAAATATGTTAAAAAGAATAGTGAGGATAAGAAAAAAGCTTCTAAAAAGAGAGTTCTAATTGATGAGGCATGGATGCTACTACCATACCCAGAGGCAGTAGACTTCTTAAACACAATGGCAAGACGTGCAAGGAAAAGAAATGTATCCTTAGCAGTTATGTCTCAAAAATTCCAAGATTTCTACGAAAAACCAGAGGTACAAGCAGTATTAACATCATCAGATACAAAATTATTTTTAGCACAAGACAAATCAGAAATACAATATATTAAAGAAGTATTTAAATTAAGTGAAGGAGAAGCATATTTTTTAACAACTTGTAACAGAGGAGAAGGATTATTAAAAGTTGGAGAGGACACAGCTATAATTTCTATTAGACCAACTAAAAAGGAATTTGAGTTTGTAGAAACAAACCAAAACAAATTGGCAGAAATGAGAGCAAAAAAAGAAGAAAATTAGATTTTAGTAACAATAAAAGGAGAATGTATGAAAAAGAAAATATTAGTAGTGATTATTACATTTGTTTTATTATATACAACATATACTAGTTGTTATGCTTCTTCAGTACATTCTCCTTCTGATTATATTAAACCTGGTGTTTCAAGTAACTCTACAACAGATCCATATCTTACAGTAAATGATGTTAACTCTTACAACAATGGAACAGTATCTTATGGAGATACAAATGCACAAATTTCTGGAGAAACACCACTAAACTGGGTTGCAGAAGTGTTAGCATATATACTCTCATTAATACCTAGTTCAATTAATGCTTTATTGTGCATTGCTATTATGCCAGACACACCACGGTTTAGAATATAGATATTTTACAATTGAAAGACTTTTATCAGGAAAAATAGATTTATTTGATATTAATGTATTTGATATTTCAGTTAGTAACAATAATTCTGATGGAAATAATGCCACCATTGAAAGGACCAATGATTCAAATATTAATCATATTGTTAAAGAAAATGTGGCAAAATGGTTTTATGCATTAAGAAATTTTGCTATTGTTGCATTACTAGCAGTCTTAATATATATTGGAATACTAATGGCAATATCTGCTACATCACAAGACAAAGCAAAATATAAAAAAATGTTAGTAAATTGGTTTGTTAGTTTTATTTTAATTTTTGTAATACAATATATTTTAATTATTGCAATTAATGTATCTGACCAATTTGTAAAACTAATAACCGAAATTTCTGGGCAAATGCCAACTACTATACTTGCAGAACAACCAGATACAGGATTAGCTATGGAAGAAGACCAAAAAAATGAAATTGAATTAAAAATTGTTTTTGGTTATGTTAGAGAAGATGGCACAGTATCGCCTGGAATATTATCAAATATTACAGGGACAGCCGGTTGGACAAGACTTGCATTAGTAATTGTGTATGCTGTTTTGGTTTATTACCAACTTAAATTCTTTTTTATGTATTTAAAGAGATTTTTTATGGTATGCTTTTTAACTGTAATATCTCCACTAATTACTATAACTTATTCTATTGATAAAGCAAAAGATAACCAAGCCCAAGCATATAAAACTTGGTTTAAAGAAATTATGATAGCAATATTTATTCAACCAATTCATTTATTATTCTTCTTAGTTTTTATGAATTCAACACAAAACATTATTTTGAGAGCACCAATTTTTGCTATTTTATTAATAGGTACACTTTCAAGAGCTGAGTCAATATTTAGAAAATTATTTAAGATTGATAGAGCAGCAGGAATAGGCAACTTAAAAAGACGGAGGTAGAAAATGATAAAAAAGAAATGGAATATAAAAAAAATATTAATTCTGTTTCTTATTTTACTAGCACTAATTTTATGTATTTATTTTATATATTCTAATTTTTTAAAAGAAAAAAATCAGATGTTACCTTATGGATTAAACACATTAGAAGATATTTTAGAACACTATGAGTGTAAACTAATTAAAAAACAAAACTCGGAAGAAGAAAATATTGATTTTGATATTTATGTTAAATTTGGTAAAAATTATTATACTGAAAATAAATCAAATGAAGATTACTTTACTAGTTTAATAAATTATATTTCTGAAAATTTAGAATATAAAAATTATAATTTAATAGACCAAGAAAAAGAAATGATAATTACAGCTTTATGTGATGAGCAAACAAAAAGTATTGCAGTAATTTATTACAATGGAGACAGAAACTATTTTAATATAAAGGACAATGAACAAAATATTGAACAATATCAAGAAACTAAACAAACTAAATTTGCTATTAATTCAGAAGTGCTACAAGATACAATAAATAATAATTGGGAAAATTCTAAAATAAATTTTGGGAAAAAAGATAGCACATTTGAAGAGTACGATATTTACTTTGATGAAGGAATACAGGTTAAAAATACAGCTTCTAAAATTTACAATATTGTATTTACAGAAAAATACGAAGATGCTGTAATAGCTGGACTAAAAGTTAATACTTCTGAAGAAACAATAAGAAAAACTTTAGGAACACCAGCATTTATTAATAACGATATAATTGGATACAAAGGAGAGAAATGCTATGTTTTTTTCTCTGAAAATGAAATTTCAGTTTATAGAGTAGAAAACGATTATAAAAATAATGATTTTACTACAATGCTAGAAGAATTTATGAAAAATAGAAATGTAGTTACTTTATTTAATAATTTAACAGACATTTGGAACGATTATGATCTTTATAAAACTTCAGATGGAGATATTTTTATTAGATACACAATAAAAGGAGTAGAATTTTCTTTTAGCCAAATAGGTGGAAAAATAATATTTTATAAAAATTTTGGCGGACAATTAGCTAAAGACATTGATTTACAAAATATAGAAAACGAAAATATTCCACAATATGCCAAACTAAATTTAACAACAGACTTAGTATTTGAACAAGAAAAAAATAGAGTAGATATTAATAAAGCTTATCATGAAGAAGATTTTATTCAGATGTTATATGTAGAAGGATATAATGATGAAGACATAGACGATAAAACAATAGAATTAATACAGAATAAAAAATATAAGACAAATAATTTTTATGTATTTATTGAAAAACCAGGAAATAATAATAATTTTTTCAAATTTATATCAATTAATAAGAATGTTCCAAACTCAGAATTAAGAATAAATGGAAATATTAATGATTTTACTTGGTTAGATGATAATAACATTATATACTCAATTTCTCGGTAAAGGAATTTATCAATATAATGCTTCAACTCTTAAAAAAGTAAGTATTATTGAGGGAAATGAGGAATACGATAATTTAAGAACACAAAATAACATAATTTATTATGGAAATGGAAAAAGAGCAAATTAGAATAAAAGTTAATATTCAATTTGTTAAACATATAAATAATATAATTAAAAGGAAAAGAGGTGATAGAATTGAAAAAAGTAAAAAAATTATTTATTGCAATTATTTTATTTATATTTTTAATTTTTCAATATTCTATTCCCTCTTTTGCTGCAACTCCATCAATAACACCAGAGCAACAAGCATATTTGGCCACATATGTTAGAACATATATTGCAGAGGCAAATAAATATAATTATGTTTATTATGATACATATCATGATACAGAAACTTCTCTTAATAATGAAGCAACTTCAAATGGCCAAATAGCTTTTTGCTGTGCATCATTTTGTAATGCAATGTTATACCAAGCGCTAGGTGCAGAACGCTTATTAGAACAGGACCGTAATAATGAAATTAATTTAAGAGTAACAGGTTCTTTTAACCCAGAAAGAAATCCTTCTTTTAATGAACTAACAAATGAAGATATTCTTTTGCCTGGAGATATAATTACATATAGTGGTTATAGTATTCACTCTTTAATATATATTGGATGTGATCCAGAAACTGGATATCATCAGGTAGCAGAAAATGGTAACAGAATAATTACACTTGATCAATTTCCTCCTAATAGACCTATTAGGTATAGAGACTTTATTTTGCAAACAAAATGGGGACAAGTTTCAAGACTTGATCCATCTATTTTAGAAGGAGAGTGGGAACCTAAAGGATATATTACTTGGCCTGGTGGAAGAACAACTCAAGTTTCTGGATATTTAGTACTAACAAACTGGGAAGAAGAAGAACTATGGTATAATGGTATAGCTGACTTAGTTTATGAAGGAGAAGCAAAAACATGGTTGCAATTAGCCATTGAGAGTTTAGCAGAAATTGCAAATTATTTAATTGGTATAATAATATATCTTTTTAAAATGCCAATAATTGCTATTGCCCAAATAGCAGAAACAATACTAAACTGGATATTGCAAATTTTTACTGGCTCAAGTACATTACAGATGATTACAATAGAAGACATAATATTTAATAGAGTTCCATTACTAAATATTAATATATTCCAACCATTAGCAGAAAATACTAATATTAATCAAACAGGTTTAAATGTAATACAAACTTTAAGAGATAGTATTACTATATGGTATTATATATTTAGATATATTGTAATTATTGGTATGCTATTAACACTAATATATTTAGGTGTAAGAATGGCAATAACTACAATTGCAGAAGATAAAGCAAAATATAAAAAACTATTAGTGGATTGGCTAATTAGTTTTATTATAATCTTTGTTATTCATTATTATATTATATTTGTAGTAATAGGAAATGATTTCTTATTAGGAATATTTGAAGACCAAATTGCTTCACAGACAAATAGTGGAATAATGGACGATTTCGATTCAAGCGTAATAGAAAACACAGACAATAGCAATGAAATACAAGAAAATACAGAATCTATTTTATCTACACAAAGTAGTTTATTTAATAAAATAAGAGATATGGCATATAGCTTTAAATTTACAGAAGGCTTTTTGGGAACTTTTGCTTATATAATATTAGTTTATTATACAATTAAATTTTGTATTAAATATGTAAAAAGGATGTTTAATATATATATACTAATTATTTTAGCTCCATTGGTTGCACTAAGCTATGCATTTGATAAAATAAAAGATGGGAAATCTCAATCATTATCAAGGTGGATGAAAGAATTAGGGTTTGGTGTGCTATTACAAAGCTTACATGCTTTAATATATACAATATTTGTTTCAATTGTAATAATACAAATACAAGACACAAATATGTTTTCACTCGCCTTTTCATGTGTGTTAATGTTTATTACATTTAATTTTATGGACAAAGCAGAACAATTATTTGAAGTCATATTTGGAATGAAATCAGATTCTATAGCAACTGCAACTGCAACATTAGAAGGAATTGCAACAGTAAAAAGTACAATAGGAGTTGTAAAAGGTGCCGGTGTAGTGGCTGGAACAGCTGCTAAAGCAGTTACTACTGGAGTTAGGAAAATACCAGCAGTTAAAAAAGTAGAAAATAAAATTAAAGATAATTGGAATCAAGCTAAATATGGAGACAACAAGAAAAACAAAGGAAATACTAGCTCAATAGATAATGAAATAAACAAAGAAAAAGAAAATGTAAAAAAACAAGAAAGTAAACTTAAAACAGAAAGAAAAACTATTCGCAAAGAAGCAATGAAAGCGGTAGGAAATTTAATGGCTACAATTCCTCAATTAGCAGATAACCCTACACATGGAATTGCATTATTTATAGCAGGCATAACTGGAATAAAAAGTACAAGAAGAAAAATATATACATATAGAAGAAAAGAAACAAAAACATATAAGGCAGATGTATATGCAAAAATAAAAGCATTAAATGCTAGAAGAGATGCAGAAATAAACTTAAAACAAGAAATAACAAACTTAATAAATGATGAAAACACAATTATTGGAAATGGATTTAGAAAAGATGCTACACAAGAAGAAAGAAGTAAAGCAGTACAAATTTTAGAAGAAAAAATAGAAGAAAAATTAAAAGGAATTAATCAAACAGATGTAGAAAAGGCAGTAAATAAAGTAATTCTTAATAATAAAGGCGAAATAACCCAAAAATCATTAGACAATATTTTTGAAGAAATAGAAAAAACTTCAGAAAAAGAAGAAAAAACAAAAATACAAGAAGGAACTGCTAATGAGGTTAAAAAGGAAGACTTAACAGAAAAACAAAAGAAGAAAAAAGAATTTAATGAAAAAGTTGATGAAACATTAGTGAATATGATGACTGAACAAGCCTTTACAAAATCAGAAGAAAAACAATCATTTACTGGTCATACAGCATTAATGATAAAACAAGCAAAAGAAAAGCTGCAAAAACAATTAGAAAGAGAAGCAATAAATAGCAAAATGTCTAAGAACGAAACTAGACAGAATCTTGAAAGAGGGCTAAGACAAGAACTAGAAGCATATGTAAAAAAACAGCAAGAAAAAAATGCTATATTAAGAGATATTAAAAAACAAGATTTAACAGATATAATAACACTAGCTATGAACTCTGAAAATAGTATTTTAACACAAATAGATAATAATAAAGGAATAAAAAATACAAGTAACGAAAATACAAATATTGGCTCTAGCACAGGAAAACCAAAAGTACGTTCTAATGTAAGTATGAGAAAAAATAAAGACAAAGAAGAACCAAAAACAGATTCTACTAATATAAATTCAAGAGTAAATTTAAAAGAAATAGATGCTCAAGAAAGATTAAAAGGTGAATTGGACCCTGTATTGAGGGCAACAACACAGCTACGCCAGGCAGATGCAGAATTAAAAAGAATTACAAGAAAAGATAGAAGAACAAAGTTGGACAATATTGACAATATTATAGAAGAACTAAGCAGAAGAAAGGAAGAAAAAGGATAAAAAATGACTAAAAGGTGTAAAACATTATTAATTATATTAACTATAACATTATTAATAAATAATGTTTTTACATCATGCTGTTTAGCATATCTTAATGACACTCAAACAGTAGATGGAATTTATGATACTTTACAAGAAATAGTTCCACAAAATATAGAAAATCAAATAGACATTAGTGATGACTTTAGCCAAGAAAGTAAGGAATATATTAATGGAGGGAAAAATGTAATTTCTAATACAATAAAAGTAATAAGCGAATTGGAAAAAGTAGATTATAATATTGACTCTTTAGATGAAGATATGAAATACATTTTATATAATGAAATAACTTATGATAAATATGAAAACTATATTGGAACATATAAAGACAGTATTTTATTAGCTTTAGAAGATTTAAAAGGCCAAGATGCGCAACTCGCACAAGAATACCTTACTAAAATGAAGGAGGCATTTAAGCTAGTATATTCGGATTACACTAATGCTTATTATAATGTTGGACCAGAAGAACCAAATGAATATGGTTTCATTGAAGTACCTGACGAAGCTATTAAAGCTACAACAGAAATAGAAAATGCTACAAATGAAGCAGTAAATAATTCAGGATTTAATCCACAACAAGAAGAAATTAATACTGACCAAGGAATAGACATACTTGATGGAGTTTTAGGAATTATAACATATCCAGCCAAATTACTAGTATTATTAGCAGGGCTATTGGCACAAACTATTATGTCTATAATTGCTTCTACAGGAACTCCAAATGGAGGAATATGGCTAACTATAGATAATATTTTATTTAATCAATTAGCCTTAACCGATATTAACATTTTTTCAGACAGCATATTTTTAATTGGAGTAGGAGGACAATACGAACAAGAAGTTTTATCTACAACAAATGTATTATTAAACATAAGAATATCTATTGCTGAATGGTATTATGCATTTAGAAATTTAGCAATAGCAGTAGCATTATTAATGCTAATTTATATTGGAATTAGAATGGCAATTTCAAATATAGCAGAACAAAAATCAAAATATAAAGCAATGCTAACAAATTGGTTTGTAGGGTTTGGACTGATTTTTGTATTACATTTTATAATTATTATTGTGATTAGAATTAATAATGCTATTATAGAAATCTTGGCAAAAACTAATTTAACAAATAATCAAGATGCTTACCAAAACGTAATGAACCAATTATTTTCTCAAAGCTGGTCACCTTCTTTTACATTTGGCTGGGCGTCTGCCATTGTTTGGGTTATATTAATTGTTCTTACATTTATTATGCTAATTATGTTTATAAAGCGTTTTATAACAGTTTCGTTTTTAGCACTTATAGCACCATTAATTACAATTACATATGCTATGGACAAAGCTGGGGACAATAAAAGCCAAATATTAAATACATGGCTAAAAGAATTTTGCTATAATGTATTTGTACAAGTTATATATGCGTTATCATATTTAATATTTGCAAAAATTGGAATTGACCTTATGGTAACAAAATTAGACTTTGGCTCATTAACATTAGCAATTCTAAGTATATTGGCTATGTTTTTGGGAGTAAATATTTTAAAACAAATTTTAGGTTTCAATAAAGCTAGTAATTTAGTAAAACAACTAGGAATGGGTGTTGTTATTGGAAAAACTGTATCAACAGCAAAAAAAGGTTTTAAATCTGGTAAAGAAGCAATGAAAAATAATAACAAACAACAAAATATAGATACTAGTACAATGCCGATGTTTACTCCATCTGGAAAAGATAGAGAAACATTTATAAATGACATTAAAAACGAAAAACAAAAAGAAACATTAGAGCACAACCAATCTAAAGGTAATGGAGGATATAATAGAAAAACAAAAACTAACTCTAAATTTAAAAGAAAAGTAAATAATACTTTTGAACTATTAACAGGAAACTTAACAAAAAGCCTAGGAACTGATAATATTAAAATATCAAGAAAAGATAAAATAAAAATAGATGCACAAGATATTTTAAATGGCATTTTAAAAGATTATGTTATTTCTACTAATGCAGAGATGACAAGTAATGAATTTTTAAATAAAGTAAAAAAATTAGAACAAAAACCATTTAATAAACTAACAAAAAGTGAGGTTCTATTAAAAGCTTGGTTAGATAAAACAAAATCAACAGAAGGTGCACAACAAGTACAAAAGATGATTGCAAATTTTAAAGATAATTATTTTAAAGAATAATATTAACAAAATATTTAACAAACATTATACAAGAATGGAGTAGTGCGATAAAATAATGAACAAATTATGTAAAACATTATTAATTATACTTACTATAACATTATTAATAAATAATGTTTTACAAGTATGCTCTTTTGCAGATACATTTGCAGACGGAATTGACGATATTGTTAATGGATTAAAGGAATATGAAAGTGGATTAAACTTTTATATTCCATCATCTGTTGGAGATAACTTTAACGCATTAGCCTTTAAACTATATAGTATAGTACAACAAACTACAGAAGAAGCAATTGGAGTAACAATAACAGTAGACCAAATGAACAAAGTGGTAGAAGGTATTACTATAATGGAAGGTCTCTATAATAGATATATAAATGAGGTCTCAAATTCTGAAATAATGGGATATATGCAAGATTCAATTGCAAAAAAAGAAACTATACAAGGATATGTTGATGATGAAGGAATTATTCCAGTACCAGAAAATCCATACAATCCTGATAATTCAACAGGAACAGCATCTAACCTTATATTAGGTTTTTTAGACTTTACATTTGGTATTTTAATATATCCAATAAAACTTCTTCTACTAGTTCCAGCATTAATTATACAAGGAATTTTATCTGCAGTTATTTCAGGAGCTGAGGGATCTGCTTACATTGGAATAAGTGTTGACCAAATATTATTTAATAAACTAGCAATAACAGATATTAATATATTTTCAAACCAGACTGCAACAGGAATAGATTTAATTGGTAATAACATAATTATGGAAATAAGAACTTTTATTGCTAATTGGTATTATGCTTTTAGAAATTTAGTAATTATAACATATTTATGTAGTTTAATATACATAGGAATAAGAATGGCAGTTTCTAGCATTGCAGAAGACAGAGCAAAATACAAAAACATGTTAAAAAACTGGTTTATAGGTTTAGCTTTAGTAATAGTTCTACATTTTATTATTGTATTAATAATACAAATTAATAATTATTTATTAACACTTATACAACCTGTTAACTCAGAAACTGGCCAAAATGTAAATTTAATGAGCGAACTTTTTAAACAAATATTTTGGTTTGATTTTACAACAAGTTTTGGTTCACTTATTTTATATACTATATTAACAATAATAACTTTTATATTTTTAATTGTATATATTAAACGTATGATTACAATTAGTTTTTTAATATGTATAGCACCATTAATTACATTAACATATCCAATAGATAAAAGCATTGACAATAGAAGCCAAATATTAAATAGCTGGTTAAAAGAATTTGTTTCTGATGTATTAATACAATTTTTCCACTGTATAATTTATGTTGTATTAGTACAATCCTCATTTAATAGTATGCTAAATTCAGGACCTTTGGATTTTGGAGCAATGTTTGTTTATATTGTTATGGTTTGTTGCATTTTTTATGTTGAAGGAATTACTAAAAAATTGTTTGGGCTAGATCAGGGTGGCTCTACTTTCTTAAAAACATATGCAATGGGAGCAATAATAGGAAAAATAGGAAGCAATATAAAAGTAATTAAGGGAAGCAAAAACGATAATCAACAACAAATACAAAATCCGTATTATATGCCAAGTGGTGAAACTGTAACAGAGGCAGCAATTAAAAATAATATGCCAAAAAGTTTAATAAAAAAATTAGAACATAATGAGAACACACCATATATTTCAACACAAAAAGAAAATGTATTTAAAAAATTTGGTAAAAAATATGTAGGAGTTTTAGATAAGGTCGCAGGAGTAACAGTACCAGCATATAAAGGAGTAAAAAGAAAAGTTAAAAATAAATATAATCTTAACTTAAAAGAAACACAAAAATTATTTAGGATAACATCTAAAAATTATATAGAAACTATGAATCCAAACATGACCAAACAAGAATTTATTAATAAGATGAACACACTTGTTGATACAAAAATGGAAAACATTAATAATGGAAGCGACTTAGCAATGAAAGCAAGACTTGAAACACTTCAAAGATTTTATGAAAATGATATAAGAATAAGTTCACCAGAACAAATGCTAAAAAAAGATATAAATTCATTCGCAAACCAATACTTTCCTAATGGAAATAAAAAAACGTAGATTAAATATAAAAAACTAAAATAAATGCTAATAAAAAGTAGGTGAAAAGGTGGCAAATAATAATAAAGAAAAAAAAGGAATATTTAGCTGGGGAGTATCTGCTATAAAGTGGAAAAGAATTTTAGTAAACCCAACCACATGGTATTTTTTAATAGGATTATTTATTATTCTATTATTAATGGGTATTATTGCATTTATTTCGGCACTACCTGGAGCTATTTCTGAAAAGTTTACACAAATGATTACTGATCTTATAGGAGAAAACTATGCTACATATGGAGTAGAAGAACAAGAAATATTAGATATGGCCATATATTTAGACCAAATGGGATACGACTTAGAAAATTATGGGTTTGTTGAAGAAATAACAAGAGAACCTAATATACAAGACGGAAATTATATAAATAACCAGCCATCTCATGGCAAAATAATTAGTGTTAAAAGTAAATATTTAGAAGCATATATTGGAGAAGAAAAGAAAATATATAAAATAGCACCAGAAAATTATACAACCACGGAAATGACAGAAGATTATTATTTACAAAAAGCAATAAACAAATATGTTTCAAATGATGAAAATTTAGAGATTTATTATTATTATCAAATTAAAGGAACAGATATAACAAAATTATCAAAAGAAACACAAGAAAAATATGAAGAGGGAAGAACAAGAGCAGAACAAAACGTAAATCTTGCAAAACAAATTACTGATGAATATAATGCGAGCCTTACTGGAATAAAAGATGCTAATGGATTGCTAACTAACCAAGAAGGAAGAACAAGATTAATTGGTGCTGGAATGATTGTTTTAACAGGAAAGGCAAAAGAAGAAAACTATAAAGACTGGAAATGGATTAGAAAAGTTTTTGGAAAGGAAGTAAATTACGAATTTAGAGTCGATGAAGAAGCTAGAAAACTAATATTAACTGTTAGCTATATTCCAGAGAACGCTACTTTTTGGGATCAACTAAAAATGATTTTGGGAATAGAAAGTTCAGGAAAAGAATATGGAGTTGATTTAGAAAGCTTTTTAAGCAAGTATGGTAAGCCTTCTGAATTTACATTAGCATTTCATCTAGCAACACAAGCTCCAGATTTTGTGTATAAACTAGCTACATCTTCTAATACAGATACAAAAGTATATTTGGACATGTGGCCTAAAACAATAAACTATATAGCAGTAACTGATTCTGGCTCAGAAGCAAGATTAGATACATTACTTAATTCAATAAACACAAATTCAGATGTACATCAAAGATATGTATCAGAATTAGAAAATTATTCTGGAGAATTAATAGAAGGACGTCAAGAAAAATTATATGATTATTATTTAAACAGTGGAAATTTTTTCAACATAAACCCAGAGGCATATAAAGCCCAAGCAACTAGATGGTATAACGATATGATAGAAAAATTAAAAGGAACTACTTATATGAGTGTAGAAGCTGTAATTAATGCAATAAAAACAGAAATTTTAGCTTCTGGTCGTTCATATAATATTGAAGAATGGGAAATAATTGATATCCAAGGAGTAAATTGTAGTTTTAATGATTTAAAAGAATTAATAGACATGTTTCCAAGCTTTAATAAAACAATTAATACAGCAACTCCTTATATTACAAAAGTGGTACAACATTGGTATAGAAATCAATATTTCATAAATCAAGATAAAGAATTAAATAAAGCTAAAACAGTAGCAACTAGCTTTTTAGACAACATAAGATATAGAATAAATACACAACTTACAAATAGTGCAGAACAGCAAGAACTTTTACAAAAAGTAGAATCTTATAAAGAGGGAATTAACAAAATTGGAGAAGGAGAATCTTTTGACCTTACAACAGAGAACTTAACAGATGTAGTTGAAGAATATATAGCCGATGTTTGCTCACAACTAGAAGCGGCTTATAAAGACATATCTGGATATATTAAAGACGAAACCTCAAAACAAATTATAGATGCTTTTTTTGAAACAAAACTCAACTCTTTAGAAAGCAGATATGGAACAACATACGAAATTATAGAAGTAGAAGATAAATACCATTCTTTAGCTAGTTTTAATGGATCATCAAGAGCAAATGTAAATGAGGTTATTTCAAAATCTTATTATAGAGAAGTATCTACACCAGACATTATTCAAATACATAATCCAGTATTTTCTGACAACTCAAAATATGTTAGAAGCTGGTTTAAAGACAAATATATAATTTATGATGGAGTAACAAGAACTGAAGAAGAAAGAATTTTAGGGGCAAAAAAATATATTCAAGGTAAAACAGCATTAGATAGTTTATATGCAATGCTACAAAAAGCTACAACAGAAGCAGATAACTTAAAATATATGCAAAGAGACGTAGCAGAATTTATGCAAGACTTTTCATTTGACCTTAACGAAATAGAAGAAACAACAGCAGAAAAAAACTTAGTTAATATTATGCCAGAATATGTACCTTATACTCCTTGGCCATCACAATATGAACAAGCAGACTCTATTTGGACAAAAATGACTTTTAAAACAAGTAATAGTACAAGGTTGGTTGCACCAGCTGATTGCATTATTACAAAAGTAGGCGAAATTTATGAGCTTGGAATTTTAAATTCAGATGGACTAGTTAGTGAATATGTATACTTATGTGCAGATGAAGACAGCAATGGAAATAAAATTACAGATTTAAATATAACAGAAGGAGAATATAAACAAAATGAACAAATAGGAACAGCAACTCCAAGAGAAGGAACAAATCTAGCAGCAAAAACAATTAGTATAAAATTACAAATGCTAACAGGAACAAAACAAAAAATTGATATTACCACACGTATGAATGTACGTAGCAAAACAATAGATGAAATTACACAAGACGAAGAGGCAGTTATGGTTGCTGTAATGAGTGCAGTTACATATTATGGATTTAACGATAGACCACATAGCTCTGAAATAGAAAAAGTAAGAGATTTATATGAACAAGAATGCTTAGCCATGATTAGCACAGCTATAAATAGAATACAATCTCCATATTGTAAAGACACTAGTCTTTCTCACATTGACTATGTAGAAATGGGTGTAATAAACCTAAATGGTTTTGAGATAAAAGATGGACAACTAGTATCAGATGAATCCAAAAGAAAAAGCAATCCTATAGAAATACTTACACAAGAGGGAGTAAGAAACTTAATAAAATTAGCATTACGAGGAACAGATAAAACAGAAGAAGGAACTATATTAGGTGCAACAGTATATAGAAAAATATGGGAAAATGACCTTTACATTGAAAACCAACAAGAAGGAAGTACACAAGAAGATGTAAAAACAATAGACACAGAACTAGCAGATGTTAATTTAAAAATGGCTATTGGTGGTGGAGGCTTTTACATACCAAATAATCAATATAAATTGTACGAAAAATTTTATGTAAACGATAAAATTAGAAGTATTTTTGTTCAACTAAATGAACAAAAAGATGAGCTAAATGAGCAAAAAGGATATACAGCAGGATATGGAAAATACAAAATTTCAAGAACAGAAAATCCAGAAGAAGATTTACTAAAAATATTTAATTATGTAGAAGATACTATATATGGACTTGCAGAAGATACATGTATTACAAGTATTATTATTACACAAATTAATGAAGAAATTAATGAAGAAGAGCAATTTATAGATACATTTAGACTGAAAGTAAACTCTAATGTAACTTTTGATATAACTATTAAATATAATTGCACACCAGAAGGAAAAATTCTTTATGATAGTATGACATATGAAGTAGAAGAAATAGAAAGATTATAAGGAGAAAAATAATTGAAAAAGAAAAAAAAGATACTAAAAATTGTTATAATTTCTTTATGTATTATATTATTAATAATTGCAATATTATTGTTTATTGCTTTTAAAAAGTATAAACAGGAACAAGGACAAAAAACGCCAGAACAAATTAAACAAGAACAAATACAAGAGGCTCAAATTAAAGATTTAAAAACTAAAAATGAAGTTCAAAGAATGCAACAATATTTAGTAACATATTTAAAATATATTGAACAAAAACAATATGATAAAGCTTATGAATTATTATACCCAGAGTTTAAAGAACATTATTATCCAGATTTAGATTTTTTTATTGCTTATGTAGAAAATACATATTATGATATAATGAGAATTGATTTCCAAGACATGCAAAGACAGGGAGAGTATTATATACTAACTGTAGAATTAGTTGATATAACAGATAACTTAAACTCAAAAGAACAAAAATTTATTATTTATGAAAAAGCAGCTAATGACTTTACATTATCTTTCCAAGCAAGATAGTAACAAGGAGAATAAAATGAGGTTTTTTACAAATGTAAGAATAAAAATAAGAGAGTTTATTAAAAAACATAAAAATAAAGTAATTTTAATTTTAATAGCATGGATTATTATTTTAGCAATTAACTATTTAATAGAGCTCTGGAGTAGTGAAGAAGGACTAATAACAACATATGATCCACATAATCCAATTATAGACACTGGAGAAAATGTTTCCAATAAAAACCAAGAAAAAATTGAAGAAGTAATAGCACAATATATAGAATATTGTAATCAAAAACAATATCAAGAAGCTTATTCAATGATTAAGCCAGAGTGTAGAGAGTTTGTATACCCAACTCTAGAAGACTTTAAAAGCTATGTAGATTATGTATTTAAAACTCCAAAAATTTATAATATTCAGAATTATTCAAATAAAAATGGAAAATATTTTTATAGAGTAAGAATATTAGACGATATACTTGCAACAGGACTAACAGATACAGACACGGTAGAATATTTTGAAGATAAATTTGTACTAGAAGAAGAAAATGGACAAATTGTAATGTCTGTAAAAGAATTTATAGATTGCCAAGACTTAGAAAAAGTATATGAAGATAAATACATGAAAGTTGTAGTTATAAGAAAACTAACTACATTTGAAGAAGAAATATATACATTAGAAATTACAAATAGAACAAACAATGTATTAGTAATATCAGACGATACCTATGAGCCAGAAATAACATTATCTATTAAAGATGGTGAAACAAATATGACAGAAGAAGGAGACTATACTATTATTTTACAGCCTAATGTAAAAAGGACATATGAAATTACTTTTACAAATTTTTACGATGAAGGAAAAGAAGGACAAAAAATAAACTTTAAGAAAGTAAGAATTTTACAAGAATACCTAGATGAAAACATTGGAAACGAAGAAAACATAATAGAAAGTTATAATGCTAGTATAAATGTATAATAATTATTAAAAGAAAGGTGGGATAACATGAAAAAAAATAAAATAATAACTATATTCATAATTTGCATAATTTTATGGAATGTTTTTTTCCCTTGCCTTTCAAAAGCTGTTAACAATACATCAATAATAGAAACAATAAAATCAACTTTTGAACAAAAAATAATTGAAGAAGGAGAAACACTAAGACCAGAACTAGAAAATAAATTTCCAGAAGCCAATGAAGAAACAATTAATAACATGATTGCAAGTAATTTATCTCAAAAAAAATCTGAAATTATAAAACAAATTTCAGATACAATAACAGATGAAGAATTAAAAAACCAATTTTTAGACCAAGCAGATTCACTGGGAAATACATATATTAATGAAAACTATGGAAATGTAGTTACACAAGATAAAATTTTTAGTATTTTTGAAATTACACTAGATGGATTAAGTGGAATATTTACATATGCTTTAAAATTAAAATGGATTTTTTTACCAGCCTCTATATTAGAACTACTAGGAACAGGACTAGCTAGTATAGGTACAGAAAATATAGAAAACCCAGCAGAAAATATATATTTCCTAACACTAGATAGTATTTTCTTTAATAAAGTAACATTAACAGATATTAACATATTTAATTTCCAAAAAGCAGGACCATCTAATATTTCAGAAGATAATGTTGTTTATAAAATTAGGGAAAATATAGCAAAATGGTATTATGCAATTAGAAATTTTGCTATTGCATTTGGACTGCTTGCTCTTATTTATATAGGAGTAAAAATGGCAATTTCTACTATTGCAGAAGACAGAGCAAAATATAAAAAAATGCTAATAGACTGGCTAGTTAGTATAATCCTAATTTTTGCTTTACACTATATAATAATATTTCTTGTCAACATAAACAATTATATTGTAGATATACTAGATGAATCTAGAATAAAAGTACAAGAAGAATTAATAACAGAACAAATATGGACACAAGATTTGGCTCAAAGCATTATAAACATTCCAGAAAAAACATTACAAGGCAAACTTGCAGAAGAAGCATTAAGTGTTTCTTTTATAAAAGGCTGGGGAGCAGGAATACTATATTTAATGCTTATAATGATGACATTTTTATTTTTAATTGTATATATAAAAAGGATGGCAACAATTGCATTTTTGGCAATAATAGCACCTGTAATTACCATTTCATATTCTATAGATAAAGCACGGAAATGGAAGAGCAGAAGCTTTAAGTACTTGGTTAAAAGAACTTGTGGCAAATGTACTTATTCAGCCATTTCATTGCATAATTTATTTGCTATTTATGCAAAATATAATTTATTCTTTATATGATGTTACAGGAATATTTGACTTTGGGAAGGCATTTATTTGTATTATTATGTTACCAATTATTTTCAAAGCAGAAGATGTTATTAAAACAATATTTGGCTTAGAAAGCAAAAACTTAGCAGGAGCAGCGGCTATGGGATTGGTAGCTCTAAGTGCAGCCCAAAAAATAGGAAAATTTGCAAAAGAAAGTTCTAAGAAATTCGAAAAAGCTATAGCAGCAAAAAATGTAAATAGAGCAACTGACAATGTAGTAGAAAAAAATGTTCCTAAGAATCAGCAAACAACAAATGTTGCCAATAATAATATGGAAGCAAGTGCAGACAATAAAAACAATAATAAAAAGGTAGGTAAAAAATTATTAAATACTGCTTTAGGTAAAGGACAAATAGCAAATAAGTTAGCATCTGATGCTATGGGAATGGCATTAGGATATGCACTAACAGGAGATTATGATACTGCAAGAACAGGCAAAGTTCTACAAAAAGGAATTAGAGACGTAGCAAAAGGTACAGCTGGAAGTGCAGTACTTTCAAGAAACATTTACCAAAAAAATATGGATATGCTAAATGCTTATGATGATTTGAAAGACGCAGGATATACTGATGAACAAATATATAACTTAACAGAAGAAATATTGGAAAATGATAGCAAACAATTAGCTACAGACTTAGAAAAACAGTATGCTAGAACAATACAGTCTGTTAAAGATACACAAGTTGCAATTAGCGATAAAGAAGATGCTGAAGCAGAAAAAGGAGCAAAAAAATATGTAGAAGAATTAGTAAAAAAACATGGAAGGATAAAATAAATTTAACCTCTTATGAATAAAAAAATAAAAATTGGGTATAATTTTTGTAATTTTATTTATAGGAGGTTTTTTATGTTAAAAAACAAAAAAATTAGAACCATATTTTTACTGGCATTAATTTTAGTTAGCATATTAGGAATTAACTATACGCAAGGAATGCAAAATTATCAAAAATTAGATTTTGAAACAGGTATTGTAACAGCTTCAGCATTAAATGTAAGAAAAGGTCCATCAACTTCTTATGATGTAATTACACAAATATATAAAAATGAATACATAAGAATATTTGCCAAGATTGGAGATTGGTATGTTATCCAAACTAAAAAAGACTATATTGGCGCGGTAAATAGCAATTATGTAAGAGCAATTTATCAAAATGCAGATACTAAAGACAATAACACTACTAACAATATTACAACTTCAGGATTAACAAATGATGAAAAAGAAACATTAGACCTAATTAATGAACAAAGAATAGCAGCACGGCTTGCAAGAGTTAATTATAGATGACGAGTTACAAAATATAGCAAGAATAAAAGCACAAGATATGGTAGACAATAATTATTTTTCACACACTTCTCCAACACATGGATCTCCATTTGATATGATGCAAAATTTTGGAATTAATTATAAAACAGCAGGAGAAAATATTGCAGGCAATTCTAGCAATAATGGAGCTGTAAATGCATGGATGAATTCAAGTGGGCATAAAGAAAATATATTAAATAATAGCTATAACTATACAGGACTAGCAGTAGTAAACAGCCCTAAATATGGAAGAATATATGTGCAAATGTTTATAGGAAGATAAAAATAAACAATCACCTTTTACGTAAAGCATACATAAAATATAGCAAAAAGAAGTAGAAAGGGTGAAAAAAAATGGCAAGTTACATAATAGAAGGAGGAAAAATACTTACAGGGGAAGTAAAACCATCAGGATCTAAAAATGCATCTTTACCAATTATTGCAGCAAGTATTCTAAGTGGCAAGGCTACAAAGCTATATAATGTACCAAATATTTATGATATACAAATAACATTAAAAATTTTAAAACATTTAGGTTGCAAAGTAAAAAAAACTAATGATAAAATAGTAATAGATTCTTCTAATATAAAAGTTTATGAAATACCATATGATTTAATGAGACAAATGCGTTCTTCAGTAATGATGGCAGGAGCAATTATTGGAAGATTTAAAACAGCTACATTTTCATATCCAGGGGATTGCGATATTTGATTGATACATCGGACAAGCATAAGATAAATGAGTGGATACAAGAATTTAAATAGAAAAACAGATAAGCTTTAAAAGTAAAATTTTAAGGCTTATTTTTTCACCCTAAAACTATACTAAAAATTATTTTTACGACTTTGCAGGTAATGTGGATGAATGGACACAAGAACGGAACTGAAGTTCGTGTCGTGTTATCCGTGGTGGCGGTTACGACGATAGTGGGAACTTTTGTCCTGTCGCCTATCGGAATTACGACTATCCTATTAACGACTATCTTAGCACTGGATTTCGTGCCACGCTTTATATTAAGTAGCACTGACCACTGTAAAATTCTTTAATTGTATCCAAGCACAGACAGAGGGAGAGAACTTTGAAATTTCAGAGTTCCTCCTTCTTTTTATAATGAACAAAAAGTCCGTCCCTTTGTTCATAATGAACAAAAAGTCCGTCCCTTTGTTCAGGAAGCGAAGCAACGTAGAGATAAATGATGCGAAACGAAGAGAAGTTTTAGTAATAAGGACAAACAAGAAACGAATACAATTGATAGAAAGGTAGGTGAATACTCTGAAAATGACAAAAAAGGATGATAAGAAGCAAAAAGACAAACTACCATTTGCAGTTTTTATATCTCCAAAATCAAATGTGGGTGATACTCAAGATTATAAACAGGTATTCACCGATATTATATCTGATAGAATACAAGAAAAATACAAATAAGAATAAGAACAAATTTTTGCAGACATATTGAAAAAACATATGATTTATGATATAAATTATATATCAAATGAAACAATATAAATTTAAGAGAATTTCAACTGTTCGGAAATTCCGAATAGTTGAAAAAAGGAGAAAATCAATGAAAAATAGAAATGAAAAAAATGAAGATAAGAATATGCAAATTACATCTCATGACTTTTTAATATATAGAAATGCTAATGATGATGTAAAGGTTGAAGTATTATTAATTAATAAAGATATATGGTTAACTCAAAATTTAATTGCTGAATTATTTGGGGTTGCAAGAAGTACGATAACGGATCATATTAATAATATATTAAAAAGTGGAGAATTAGATGAAAAAAGCACCGTCGGAAAAACCGACATTGCAAATTCTGACAAACCAGTAAAGATTTATAATCTTGATATGATTATTGCTGTTGGATACAGAGTAAATTCAAAGAAAGCTACTGATTTTAGAATATGGGCAACAAAAATTTTAAAAGAGTATATGATTAAAGGTATTGTAATGGATGATGAAAGGCTTAAAAATCCAAACTATATTTTTGGTGAAGATTACTTTGAAGAAACATTAGAGCGAATCAGAAATATACGAGCAAGTGAACGAAGATTTTATCAAAAAATTACAGATATATATTCTGCTTGTAGTATAGATTATGATAAAGATGCAGAAATTACAAAAACATTTTTTAAAACAGTACAAAACAAATTACATTTCGCCGTTACTGGAAATACTGCAGCAGAGATAGTTTAATTCTAATAAGGAACATATGGGATTGACATCATGGAAACAATCACCTAATGGTCCAATATATAAATATGATGTAGATGTGGCAAAAAATTATTTAACGGAAAAAGAATTGCATGATTTAAATAGAATTGTTACAATGTATTTAGATTATGCAGAATTACAGGCAGAAAACCATAATGCTATGACTATGCAGGACTGGATTGAAAAACTGGATGCTTTTTTACAATTTAATGGACAAGATATATTGCACAATGCGGGAAAGATATCACAAAAAGTTGCTCAAGAATTAGCATATAAAGAATATGATAAATTTAAATTAAAACAAGATAAATTATATGTATCTGACTATGATATGTTTGTAGAACAAATAAAACTTATTGAAGATAAAAAATGAACGTGCAATTAATTCTTGCAAGTTGAAATATGAACTAATAAGTAATTCTTATCAGTTGGTAACAATTTGTCACCAACTGATAAAATATTCTATTAATGTTACTTTACTAGAAATTTACCATTTTTATAAACTAGAGTATCTCCATTTTTTGCATTTTTTGGAATGTCATCTATGGGGATATTTTCTGGCTTGTTAGTATTTAGATTCTTGCAAACAGCAAAATCTATACCAATATCAGAAATTTGATAATATTCTGGTAAAACATTTATTTTTGAAGAAAGAGTTGCATAACTGCATTCACCTAAAAGGTTATCAATATTATTTGCATTTGCTGGGATTCCTGTGTAATCCACACGAAAATCTTTTGAAGAAACTTTTTTTAGTGCTTCTCCGACTTCTGGAGTTGTTCCTTTAAAATAAGATTTAGGAATATTATATATAGTTTTAGAAGAGTAATCGAAGCAAACTGCGTAATCGTTTTCGAATTTTGCAAAATGCAGTTTAGTATTATTGGGTAAGTTTTCAAGTATTTTATCATTTAATTGCAATTCTAAATAACTTTGTAATTCATGAATAAAATCATCAACAAAAGTTCCTTTGATATTATCATGAATTTTATTATCTAATAGATTTAAGCTATTTAATGAAAAATTTAAAAAATCGTTCAAATTAGTTCCTCCTTATGGTATAATTTTTGTTAGGTGATAATAATGAAAAAAATAAAGAATGTAATAATCATTATAGTAATATTAATGAGTGTAGGCAATGTGAGTCTTGCACATGGTGGCAATATTACAGGTTGGAAAGATAAAGATTCAGAAAATATAACTGAATATAATGGAAAATATTATGGATATCACAAAGAAGATGGAGTAGTCCATTATCATCAAGTAAAATGGGATGAAGAAAATCAAAAATGGGTAATTGTTATGCCGGCAGTATATTATGATGAAAACTTTAATAAAATAGAAAATGATTACGATGAAAATACCAATAAAATTGAAGTAGAACTAGTAGAAGTAATTGATGGAGATACTGCAAAATTCAAAATGAACGGAGAGCAAATAACTGTTAGATTTTTAGGAATAAATACAAAAGAAACAGTAGACCCAGAAATTGGAGAAGAAGTTTGGGGAAAAGAAGCAAGTGATTTTACAAAAGAAAAACTTGAAAATGCTACTAAAATTGAATTAGAATTTGATGAAGTTGCTGATGAAAAAGATAAATATGATAGATATTTATCTTGGATTTGGATAGATGATGAATTATTGCAAAATCTATTAGTAGAAAATGGACTAGCTGAAAATTATATGTTACAGAACAATTATAAATATGCTGGAATGTTACAAGAAAGTGAAGAAAATGCAAAAAATAATAAACTTGGAATTTGGAGTGAAGAAACGAGTGATACACAAAATAATGAAAGCGAAAATCAAATAATAGAAAATAATAACACAGATATACAAGATAATAATTTAGTATATATGTTTTTAGGAATAGCAATAATATTAATTATAAGCATATTCAGTATAGCACATAATAAAAAGAAAGAAAAGTAGTTATAAATAAAAAGTTCTGAAATTTTGGGAAGAGCCTTGAAATTTCAGAACTTTTGATATATAATAGCGACAATAAAACATATTCAAAACAAAATGTTATTGATACATTTGACAATCATATATAGTTGGAGGAGATCTATGAAAAAGTCTAATGAAGAAAAAAGAGTTGTAATATATTGCAGAGAAAGTAGAGATGACTATGGTGAAAACTACGAAAGAATAGAAACCCAAAGAGATTTACTTGTAAAATATTGTAAAGGTCATGGATATACCAATATAGTTGATATTATAATGGATGATGACAAAAGCGGTACAGACTTTAGCAGATTTGATGATATAAGAGAAAGAGCCAAAAATAAAGAAATAGATGTAATCGTTTTTAAAAACTCTGCAAGACTTGGAAGAAATCAAAAAGAGGCATTAGACTTTGTAGAATACCTTGAGATGCAAGGTGTAGAAATAATATTTGAAGATGAACAATATAATGAAGAAATGTTTGGACTATATGCGTGGTTTAATGAAAGAAGAGCAAGAGATGATAGTAAAAATATAAGAAGAAATTTAAGACATAAAATAGAAGAAGGAGATTTACTTGTGAAAGCAATTTATGGATATAACAAAGATGGAAAAAAATTAGTTAAAAATTCTGAAACAGCTCCAGTAGTAAAAGAGATATTTGAATTATATTCTAAAGACTGGGGATATCAAAAGATTGCAACATATCTAAATAAAAAAGGAATACCAACACCATCTCAGAGCAGGAATTTTGCAAATGCAAAACAAACTGCAAATTGGAAAGCACAACATATAGTAAGAATATTAGATGACAGAAGATATATTGGAGATTATGTAGGTCGGACATACAGAAAAAGTAAGTTTTAAATCTAAAAAAACAAGAGTAAAAGATGAGTCAGAATGGACTATAATTGAAAATCATCATGGGCCAATTATTGATAAAGAACTATTTGAAAAAGTACAAAAAATTAGAAAGAAAAGAAAAAAAGAAAGTGATAAATATAATAATGGTTTCAAGTTTGTAGATGTAGAAAATAATTTATACTCAGGACTTTTATATTGTGGGAGATGTGGAACTGCAATGTATAAAAGAAAAGGTACAAGTGGAACAAGAAAAAGACCAGATAGTTATTTATGTAAAAAATATAGTAATGAAGGTGCTATAAAAGATATAAGACCAGATTATGGTTGTAAACCTCATAGAATTAGGATTGAGTATTTAGACCAAATCGTAAACGCGTATATAGATAATTTAGTTAGCAATCCAGAATTTAAAGATTTTGTTATGAACAATGTAAAAGCAATTAATACAAATAAAGTTACTTTAGAGAAAGACTTAAATAAGCATAAGCAAACTATAGAAAAACTAGAAAAACAATTCAAACAAGTATATGAAGATAAACTAAATGAATTAATTCCAGAATTTATATATAAAGACAAAAAACAAGAATTAGAAAAGAAGTTAAAAAATGAAAAGGAAAAATTACAAGAAACAGAAAATAAGTTTAATACATTAAACAAGTTAGAAGATAAAGAAGATTTAATCTTCAAAGCAATAGATGACATCAAAAAAAATGGACTAACAAAAGAAGAACTATCAAGATTGTTTGATAAAATCGTAGTATTTGATCCAAAAGAAATAACAAAAGAACAAAAGAAAGAATATAACCTAAATGATGAAATATACAAAGAACTCTATGAAAATGGAGGCTTAGCATTCCATTTGAAATTCATGTATCCACAAACTATCACAAACAGGTGGATGTGAAATCGGAGCAAGACCTATAGACTTACATTTAAACGGATTTAAAAAATTAGGAATTAATATTATAGAAGACTCTGGATTTATTAGGTGCACTTGTGATAAAATAATAGGTAATGAAATTCATTTAGATTTTCCTAGTGTTGGTGCCACAGAAAATATTATGCTAGCTTCTGTATTTGCAGAAGGAGAGACAGTTATTACTAATGCTGCTATGGAACCAGAAATAGAAGACTTACAAAAATTTTTGAACAAAATGGGAGCAAAAATAGAAGGAGCTGGTAGTAATGTTATTAGAATAAAAGGTGTTAAGGAGTTAAAAGATGTAAATTACACTATTATGCCAGATAGAATAGAAACAGGAACTCTTTTATGCAGTGCAGCTATAACTGGTGGAGAGATAGAAATAAAAGGTGTTATACCAGGACACATTAACCCAGTATTGCACAAATTAGAAGAAAGTGGATGTAAATTAGAAATAAAAAAAGATAGCATTTATTTAATAGCACCAAAAAAACTAATTGGAACAGAAATTAAAACAATGCCATATCCTGGGTTTCCAACAGATATGCAATCAATTTATGGTAGCTTATTAAGTGTATCAAAAGGAACATCTGTAATAATTGAAAATATTTTTGAAAACAGGTATAAATATATTAATGAACTTATTAGAATGGGTGCAAAAATAACAATAGAAGGTAAAATGGCAATATTTAAAGGAATTAGAAGACTTTCTGGAGCAGATGTTTGTGCAACAGACCTAAGAGGAGGAGCAGCATTAGTAGTTGCAGGACTACAAGCTAAAGGCAAAACAAAAGTACGAAATATTGAATATATATTAAGAGGATACGAAAATTTAGATGAAAAACTAAACAATTTGGGAGCAAAAATTTCTAAAGAAGAAGGTGAATAAATTGAAAAAAAATAAATCTCAAGATATTGACTTATTATTTATTGAACAGAATGGACATAAGAAAAAAGAAGGGAACAAAAAACGCCCTTCAAAAAACAAATCCAAAAAGGACAAGCAACAGGACCAAGATAAAGATTTATTTAAATTTGATGAAGAAGTTGTAATTGGTATAACAAAACCAAAAGAAACAAAAAAAACAAAAACAAAGAAAAATAAAAAGAAAAAGAAAGTAGAAAATAAATAAAGTAACAAAATAGAAAACAAAAAAAACAAAAAGGCATTAGCGGTTGTAAAATGGTTTACATTAATAATTTTATTAATAGGAGCAATTCTATATTTTCTAATGTGCCCATTATTTAACATAAAAGAAATTACAGTAATAGGTAACAAAAAAATATCTACAAATGAAATATTAAGCTTATCCGAAATTAATATTAATGAGAATATTTTTAGAATTCATTTAGGACAAGTTGAAGAAAAAATAAAACAAAATGCTTATATAGATACAGTAAAAATTAACAGAAAATTGCCAAATAAAATACAAATTCAAATTGAAGAAAGAACAACAACTTATATGTTAGAATTTGTAAATGCTTTTGCTTATATAAATAATCAAGGGTATATATTAGAAATTAGTGAGCAAAAACTAAATCTACCAATTATTATAGGCTATAAAACAGAAACAGAAAATATAAAACCAGGCAATAGATTATGCTTAGAGGATTTGCAAAAACTTGAAACTGTATTAAAAATTGTAGAGACTGCAAAAAGTTATGAAATTGCGAACACAATTAGTAAAATTGATATTACAGATAGTAATAACTATACCTTATTATTAGAAACAGAAAAAAAGACAGTTTATTTAGGGGATGCAAGTAATATAAATACAAGAATATTATATTTAAAAGAAATACTAGAAATTGAAAAAGGAAAGGAAATGTTAGTATTTTTAAACGTAGATATTAACAATGAAAAGGTATACACAAGGGAAAAAGTTTAATAAAAACATATAAACAACTATTTAAATAATAAAAAATAGGAATTTGAAAATTTATTTTCTATAGTTTCAAATTCCTATTTTTCATAACTTAACAAAATTGTAATAATGTATTGAAAAACAAACAAAAAAAATATATAATGTAATACGTACATTAAAGAATAATTTTAAGAAGGTGAAAAGATTGAATAAACAAGTAATAGCAATTTCATTAGGCATTATTTGTATATTTTTAACCATTGGAATATGCATACAACTAAAAACAATTGACTTAGCAAATGCAACAGTTTCTAAAACTTTTAGTGAAGATAAATTAAGAGACGAAGTTTTAAAATTAAAAGAACAATATGATAATTTATATACTGAATTAGAAAATGCAGAAAAGGAGCTAGAAACTATAAGAAAAACTGCAACAGAAGATAATGATAGTTCAAAAGCTATAGAAGAAGAAATAAAATTAACTAATAGATTATTAGGGTTAACAGAACTTCAAGGAAAAGGAATTATTTTAGTATTAAGCGATAATAAAACACAAAGTGTGGATGGAGTAACTTCTGGAAATATTATAGACTATATAATACATGATGAAGATTTAATTGTCTTATTAAATGAGCTAAAAAATTGTGGGGCAGAAGCAATTTCTATAAATCAACAAAGAATTGTAAATACTACAGGAATTACATGCGACGGACTTGTTATTAGAATTAATGGTCAAAAAGTTAGTGCACCATACGAAATAAAAGCAATTGGCTCTCCGGAAAGGCTAATGGGAATAGACACTTTAGGATCTTATAAAGAAAAACTAGATCAATTAGGTCTTATTAAAGAATTTAAAAAATCAAATGATATTACTATTCCTAAGTATGAAGGAGTATTCAACTTTCAATATTTAAGAAATGTAAAATAAATGAGGTGAAATGAGTTGAAAGGTAAAGGTGTAATGCTAGTTACAATTAGTGCTATGATTGCACTACTGGTCGCAATAACTTTAGTGCAATTTCGAACTATAGGCGAAACAGATATAGAAGCATTAGAAAATATGAGAGAAACCGAACTAAGAGTGGAAATATCTAACTGGAAAACAAAACAAGAAGAAGTAAGTGAAAAGTTAGAAGAAACAAAAGAAATGATAGCACAATATAAAGAAACAATTGCAAATAACCAAGAAGCATATGGATTACTTGAAAAGGAATTAGAACAGGCGCAACTAGCTTTAGGAAAAACAGAAGTAGAGGGAAGCGGAATTGTTATTACATTAGAAGATAATGAGTATTCAAAAATCGATGAATATGACTTATTTCTTTTAGTAAATGCGCTAAAATTAGCAGGAGCAGAAGCTATTTCTATTAATGACCAGAGAATTATTTCTATGACAGACATAAAAAATATAAGTGATGGATTTATTAAAATGAATGGAATGCCATTGATGTCCCCATATGTAGTAAAAGCAATTGGAAATCAAACATACTTAGAAAGTGAACTAACTTTAAAAACATATGGATATATAGACAAACAAATAAAAGCTAATAATAAAACTGCAAAAATAGAAAGACAAGATGTAATTATCATTCCTAAGTATGAGGGAAATATTGAAATAACAAATGCTAAGGAGGTAAAAGAATGATTGTAATAGCAATATTAATTGGATGTTTAGTAGGAGCTTTAATTGGTATTAATGCCCCTATGATACCATATACATATTCTGGTTATCTAGCAATTGCTATTATTGCAGCACTAGATTCTGTTTTTGGAGGAATTAGTTCTACACTAAAAGGAAATTTTGACTTAAAAATCTTTATTTCCGGATTTTTTGGTAATGCAATATTGTCTATATTATTAACTTATTTAGGACAAAAATTAAATGTAGATATTTATTTGGCAGCAATTATTGTATTCGTAGGTAGAATGTTTACAAACCTTTCTATTATCAGAAGATATTATATTGAAAAATGGGATAAAAAGAAAAAAGAATAAGTTCCAATACAATTAAATCTGAAATCGGATATATTATAAAGAAAAAGATGAAAACAAAAAAAGCAGATAAAAAAACAAATTGAAAAGTTACAAAATGAACTAGATAACATGGAAAAATAATAATAAAAATTAAAAGAACATGTATGTTCTTTTAATTTTTATTTGCACCAGAAAATTGTAATAAAACACATAAAACTACGGACATAAAGGATATATCCAATTATTACGACTTTATTACAAAAATATTACAAAAATATAACATATTCTATTGACTTTTTTAAAAAAATATAATATTCTAAAGACTGAAAAAATTACTTTTAAAAATGGAGGAATAACCTTGGCAATTCGGAGATATCATTGTGGGTGTTGATATAGGTACATCTAGAGTAAGTACAGTTGTTGGCGAAGTAAATAACTTTAATCAAATTGAAGTTACTTGTAATGCTTTATGTAAGTGTAGCGGAATTAAAAAAGGTAAAATTATAAATTCAGATGAAATAGCACTAGCCATTTCCAAAACAATAAAAGAAGCAGAAGAACAATTAAACTTAAAGATAAACTCTGCTTATACAACAATTCCAGGTAAGTATGTAACTATTGTACAAAACACCATTGTAAAAGAAACAAAAGACAAATATGCAGGAATTTCCACAAAAGATGTAACCTCAGCAATTATACAAGTAAAGGATATTGACATACCAGATGATAAAACATTAATAGATATTGTACCAGGAAAATTTGTTCTAGATAATGGAGATATAAAAGATGATCCAGTAGGAAGTTTAAGTTCAAGCTTTACATTAAAAGCACAAGTAATTTTAGCAGATAAAGAATATGTAAAAGAATTATGCAATATTTTTAGAAAAGCTGGACTAGAAATAGACGGAATTATTCCAACAACACTTGCACAAAGAAATGTTGTACTAGACAATAACGAAATGAATGATAATATTTTATTATTAGATGTAGGTGCAGGGAATACAGATATTGGAGTATTTGAAGGAAGCAGTTTTATTTATACAAATACAATACCAGTTGGAGGAGACAATATTACCAACGACATTGCACTAGTACTAAACATTTCAGAAGAAGAAGCAGACAAACTAAAAAAGCAATACTCTTTAGCATTAAAGGCTTTTATTGACAACGATAGTGATATAATTCTAAATACTTATAAAGGAAATTCAAGAAGTAGATCAATTAAAAGTTCGGAATTAATAGAAATTATAGAAGCAAGAATTGAAGAAATATTCTCTTTAGTAAATAAAGATGTTACATCACAAGGAATTAAACCTAAAATAAATAATGTAGTTTTAACAGGTCAAGGAATATCTAATATTAATAAAAGTGATATGGCAGGAAAAATCATTCTAAACATACCAGTAAAAATATCAACAGGAAGGCTAGTAAGCACAATTGGTGTTGATTATAGAACAAGTTATGCACTAGTTAGATATATTGCAAATAGACCTTTCGCAAAAAAAGTATCTAGCAATATAGACGTAAAAAATGAGCCACACTTATTAAAAAATGCATTAGAAAAAATAAAAGAATTTTTCTATACTTAAAAAGTTTTTAATTTTTAAAATATATAGGGATAAAGAACAAAACTCGTGTTCTAAAAATCTCAAATAATGAAGGAGGAGTAAACTTTATGTTCGATAGTAATGATGATAACAATTATATGATGGATGGAACAGCAAATATTAAAGTAATAGGTGTAGGTGGTGCTGGAAATAATGCTGTAAACAGAATGATTCAAGCAGGGATAAAAAATGTAGAATTTATAGCAATAAATACAGACAGACAAGCTTTGCTACTTTCACAAGCACCTTCTAGAATTCAAATAGGTGAAAAAATAACAAGAGGTTTAGGAGCAGGAGCTAACCCAGACATAGGGGCACAAGCAGCAGAAGAGAGCAAAACAGAAATAGCAGAAGCCCTAAAAGGAGCAGACATGGTATTTGTAACAGCCGGAATGGGTGGAGGAACAGGAACTGGTGCAGCACCAATTGTAGCCTCTGCAGCAAAGGAAATGGGAATTTTAACAATAGGAGTAGTAACTAAACCATTTACTTTTGAAGGAAAAAAGAGATTAGCACAAGCAGAGCGTGGAATTGAAAGCTTAAAAGGAAAAGTAGATACTCTAGTAGTTATACCAAATGATAAGCTATTACAAGTAATTGATAGAAAAACATCTATTATAGAAGCATTTAGAATGGCTGATGATATTTTAAGACAAGGTGTTCAAGGTATATCTGATTTAATTGCAACTCCAGGACTAATTAACTTAGACTTTGCAGATGTAAAAACAATTATGCTTGATAAAGGTATGGCACACATGGGAATTGGTAGAGCATCAGGAGAAAATAGAGCAGAAGATGCAGCAAAACAAGCTATTCAGAGTCCATTATTAGAAACATCTATTGAAGGAGCAAATGGTGTAATCATTAATATTACAGGTGGACCTGATGTTGGCTTACACGAAGCAAATGTTGCAGCTGAACTTGTTCAAAGAAGTGCAGACCCAGAAGCTAATATTATTTTCGGTACTGTTACAGATGACTCTTTAGAAGACGAAATTATTATAACAGTAATTGCAACTGGATTTGAAAAAGAACAAACTATTTCAAGTATTGGTGTAGAAAATTTAGTAACAAATACTTGGAACAAAAAAATTAATTCAATTTCAACCCAAAATGAAAATAACCAATCGCAAACCGATTTAGACATTCCATCTTTTTTAAGAAAAAATAAAGGATTAGGAAAATAATAAAAAATCGTATAAAGTAATAAAAATAATAATTAATAACAAAAAAATAGGAATATAAAAGAAATAATCTATAAAAGTAGATTATTTCTTTTTTTCGCGCCTAAGAAATGACACAAAATTTAAAAAAAACATAGTACAATAAAATTAGAACAGGTGATAAATTTGACTATTTATATAGATATTGTATTATTGGAAAACATTTGCATGAATTACTTAATTCTTTATGCAACAGGAATAATTTATAAAACTAAAATTAATTCTTTAAGAATAATACTATCTAGCATAATGCGGTGGAATTTATGCAATAATTTCTTTTATAGGAATACTACCAATTTATTCGAATTTTCTTTTAAAAATAGCATTATCAATTAGCATGATATATATTGCATTTTTACCAAAAAATATTAAAGTCATGCTAAAACAACTAGTTTTATTTTACTTAACATCATTTGTTTTTGGAGGAATAGCATTTGCATTATTATACATTATTAAACCACAAAATATATTAATAAAAAATGGACTATTAGTGGGAACATATCCAATAAAAATAGTAATATTAGGAGCAATTGCAGGAATAATAATTATAAAAATAGCATTTCAATTTATAAAAGGTAAAATAAGCAGAAAAGACATATTTTGCAATATAGAAATATATATAAATGGAAAAGAAAAACAATTAACCGCAATGATTGACACAGGAAATCTATTACAAGAACCAATTACCAAAACACCAGTTATTATTGTAGATGCAGTAGAATTAGAGGACATATTATCTTCTAATTTTATAAAGAATTTATCAAATATATTAAAAGGAAATATTCCAGAAGAATTTGTAGAATATCTTCCAAAATTAAAATTTATCCCATTTACGTCATTAGGAAAAGAAAATGGAATGTTAGTTGGAATAAAACCAGAAAAATTGATAATTAAAACAGAAGAAGAAAACTTAGAAATAAAAAATATTATCATAGGACTTTACGAAAAAAGCTTAACCAAAAACGGACTATACACAGCATTAATTGGGTTAAATATACTAGAACAGCAACAAACATTAAAAACAGAAAAAATTGATAAAGAACGAACTTATTTTACATGTGAAAGGAAGTAGATATAATGAATATCTTAAATTTAATTAAAGAAAGAATAAATACAATTTATGTAAAATATTTTAATCAAAACGAAATTGAAAATTTTCCAATTTACTATATAGGAGGTAGTCAAACTTTGCCACCTCCACTTAGCCAAGAGGAAGAAGACGAACTACTAAAACAACTATCAATAGATAACTTAGAAATAAAACAAAAACTTGTTGAAAGAAATTTAAGATTAGTTGTATATATTGCCAAAAAGTTTGAAAACACAGGAGTTGGAATAGAAGACTTAATTTCAATTGGAACAATTGGACTAATGAAAGCAATAAATACATTTAATACAGAAAAAAATATTAAACTTGCAACGTATTCGTCTCGATGTATTGAAAACGAAATACTAATGTATTTAAGAAGAAGCAATAGAATAAAAGGAGAAATATCTATTGACGAACCTCTAAACCAAGATGGAGATGGTAATGAACTATTATTATCAGATATTTTAGGAACAGATTCAGATATAACTTCTAGAAGAATAGAAGAAGAAGTAGATAAAAAATTATTAAGAGCATCTATAGCTAAATTAAATAATCGAGAAAAAAATATTATGGAATTACGTTTTGGATTTATTACAGGAAATGAAAAAACTCAAAAAGAAGTAGCAGACATGCTGCGGAATATCTCAAAGTTACATATCAAGACTCGAAAAAAAAGCAATAAACAAAATGAAAAAGGATATTTTAAGCAAAACTGGATAAAAAGTATAAAAGACCTTCTAAGTGGAAATAATGTAAATAACATTATGATTTCAAAAGGAGGTTTTTTATTTGATTAACAAGGTAGAAATCTGTGGAGTAAATACTTCAAAATTACCTGTACTATCAAATAAAGAAAAAGATGAGCTATTGTTAAAAATAAAAGAAGGAGATGTAAATGCAAGAGAAAAATTTATTAATGGAAATCTAAGATTGGTATTAAGTGTTGTTCAAAGGTTTGTGGGAAGGGGAGAAAACGCAGATGACTTATTTCAAATAGGATGTGTAGGATTAATTAAAGCAATTGATAATTTTGATACAACATTAAATGTACAATTTAGTACCTATGCTGTACCTATGATAATAGGAGAAATAAGAAGATACTTAAGGGATAATAATATTGTAAGGGTAAGTAGATCTGTACGAGATTTAGCTTATAAAATTATACAATATAAAGAAAAAATTGCAAAAGAATTACAAAGAGAACCAACAATAGAAGAAATTTCAAAAGCCTTAGGAATAGAAAAGGAAGAAATTGCTTTTTGCTTAGATGCAATCCAAGATCCAATTTCATTACAAGAACCTGTATATAATGATGGTTCAGATAGTATTTATGTGATGGATCAAGTAAAAGACAATAAAAACACAGATGAGCTATGGGCAGAAAATATAACAATACAAGAAGCAATGAAAAAACTAAATGATAGAGAAAAATTAATTGTATCAAAAAGGTTTTTTGATGGTAGAACACAAATGGAAGTAGCAGATGAAATTGGTATTTCTCAAGCACAAGTCTCACGTTTGGAAAAAAGTGCTATAGAAAGAATAAAGAAAATGTATAAATAAACATAGGTATATATGGCCTATGTTTTTAAAATTCTAAAATATGGATTATAGAATATATATAATATTGTAGGAGGAAAACAAATGGCACATAAAGGATTGGATTTTAAACATAAAGAGGTAATTAATATTAACGATGGAAAAAGATTGCGGATTTGTACAAGATGTAACAGCAGATCTACAAACAGGCACAATAACCTCTATAATAGTGCCTGGAAGCACAAAGTTTTTTAATGTATTTTCAAGTGGAAATGATATTGTAATTCCATGGGAAAAAATTAAGTGTATTGGAGAAGAGATTATACTAGTAGAAATTTAATATTGTAAACAATAATGACTATTCAGTATCAATTATACAATAATTATAAGCTGGTTCTTAAAAACAAAAAAATCCATTCTCTTGTTTTTAATTTATGTGGTAAATATCTCTTGGTATTTTTACTTTCTTGTGATATACTATTATTCATAAGTGATTCAAGTCCTTTCGTATAATTTGTTTTTCGACAATTCAATTATACTACTTGAATCACTTTTTTTCTATTATTTTTGTTTCACATCAATTGTAACACTACATAAAAAGAATAGAAAGTATAAAAAACATATTGACAAAAATGGAGAAAAAGATATAGAATAAGAATAAGCAAAAGCTATTAAAAATAGTAAGTAGCTTGAAAAATAAATAGGATGTGAATAAAAAGCAGAAGAAAACTATGTAATATAGCATTTTGCAAAAACAAAAAGAAAAAGGTAGCATAAAGAGAAAAAAATAAAAAGACAAAATAATAAACAAAAACAAAGGAGGAGGAGAAGAGAAAAAATGAAAAAAGAAGGAAAAAAAGGACGTTATACTATAGGAAAAAGAGGAATAACGTTAATAGCATTGGTAATAACAACCATATTCTCTTATGACGAAAATGTAAAGTCTAGTAATAACAAAGGTTTCCTCCTACAAACAATTTAGTAAAAATCATAAATTTTCAAATATTTAAAAGATGAATTGTAAAAAATAAAAACAATTTCATCTTTTTTTGATTTTATAATAAAAATTTAAAATTGAGAGGAGATTTAAAAATTATGGAGAACAAAGAATTAAAAGAAAGATTTATTGATGAAAGAACAGGAATAGAATATGTAAGACAAGGAGATTATTATATTCCAAATTTAGTATTACCAAAACAAAAGAAAATACATTTGAATAAATACGGAAGAATGAGATTAAACTATTTAAAAGAACATAAAAAAGCAGAATATACAATAATGTTTATGGAAAATACAATAATAGACCATTTAGAAGAAATACAGGAAACAGCAACTAAAAGAGTTAATCAAATTATTGATGATTTGAAAGCAAAAAGTAATTTAACAGAAGATATGAAAAATACAGATATGCTTTATTGGGTGGGAACTATGAATGCAATTAGGCAACAAGCAGAGGAGATTATATTAAATGAATTAATATATGTATGAAAATTTATAGATTTAATGGAAAAATTTTGAGTTTTATGATATAGTATGAACTAATAAAAGAGAAAATGTAATTTGGCAACAGCCGTTGCTAAATTAGAAAGAAGGTAAAATGAACGAATTAGAGAACATAGATAACATAAATATAGATGATTTATATAATAAAATAGTTGATAAAATTGAAAAAGCAAAAAGAAATGTAGCATTAAAAGTAAATGAAGAAATGACAATATTATATTGGAATATAGGAAAAGATATAACTGAAAATGTCTTAAATTATGAAAGAGCTGAATATGGAAAGGCTGTAATAAAAAAGTTAAGTCAAAGGTTAACAGTTGAATATGGACGAGGATGTAGTAGTGCAAATTTATTTAGAATGCTAAAAGTCTATGAATATTATCCAGATTTTCAAAAATTCTCGACACTGTCGAGAAAATTAAGTTGGTCACATTTTGTTGAACTATTACAAGTTAAAGATAGTTTAAAAAGAGATTTCTACACAACAATGTGTGAAAATGAGTTTTGGGGAGTTAGAACATTAAGAGAAAGAATTGGCTCAGCATTATTTGAAAGAACAGCAATATCTAAAATGCCAGAACAGACTATTGTAAATGATTTGAAATTGCTAAACGAAGAAAACAAGATGACAACTAATTTATTTTTTAGAGATCCATATATATTAGACTTTTTGGATTTAAAAGACACTTATAGCGAAAAAGATTTAGAAAATGCAATTATAAGTGAATTAGAAAAGTTTATTTTAGAAATGGGAAATGATTTTGCTTTTCTAGCTAGGCAAAAAAGAATAACAATAGATGGAGAAGATTATTATATAGATTTATTATTCTATCATAGAAAAATGAAAAGGTTAGTAGTTATAGAATTAAAGCTAGATAAATTTAGACCAGAATATAAAGGTCAGGTTGAATTATATTTGAAATGGTTAGACAAATATGAAAAAGCAGAAGGAGAAGAATCACCAATTGCAATCATATTATGTGCGACAAAAAGTGATATGATGGCACAATTACTAGAATTAGATAATAGTGGAATACATGTTGCACAATATTTGACAGAATATGTACCAAAAGAAATATTAGAACAAAAATTTATGGATAGTATAGAAAAGGCTAAAGTTCAACTAGAACAAAGAAAAAATATTGAAGATAAAGAGTAATCTAAATTTTCTCGACACTGTCGAGAAAATTCAAAATAAAAAATTGCTTTGAATTTAGAAATAAGTTCAAGGCGATTTTTTTTGGAAATTTTTTATCTACAATTTTAAGATATAAACTTATATTGCTTATATATCAAAAGCGAAAATAAAGCCAAAATAAAGCGAACGAATTTGAAAGAGAGGAGGGGATGGCAATGTCAAATTTAAATTTAAAAGGATTATGGATTCCAATAGAAATATTAACAGACAAAAATTTAAGTGATAAAGAAAAACATATATATTCACTTGTAATATTTTTAAGTCAAGAAAAACAATATTGCTTTTGTACCAATAAAACTATAGGCGAACTTTTAAATATATCAGTAACACAAGTATCAAAGCTAGTAAATTCATTAAAAGATAAAGGTTATATAAATATTGAAATGGTATATAAAGAAAATAGTAAAGAAGTAGATATTAGAAAACTAATACCTATTGAAGAAAAGTTAAATACCCTATTTAACAAAAGTTTAATACCCTCCCCAACAAAACTTCAATACCCTATTGAAGAAAAGTTTAAGGATAATAAATATAATATAAATAAATATAAAAATACTAATAATAAAAGGCTTTGCAATTTTGAACAAAGAGATTACGAAAAAGAAGGCTTTGATTTTAATAGCTTATATGCAAATAATAATTTTACATCGTAGTTATGCTGTAAAACAAAATGAAAGTGTAGGTTTTTTTAAAGTAAAACTTATGCTTTTATTTTGGAATTTTGAAACCGAATAGGTTTCAAAAAGAGTCAAGAAAAAATATATAATATGTTTTTCTTGGCTCTCTTAACCATAAATTGCGGATAGCAAATTATGGTTAAGCATAAAAATATACTTGTTATATTTTTATGGAAAAACTAAAAATGCAGTAAAGCTATTTTTAGTTTTTTGGGGTGCAGGAACTCCTGCCACACTGACACTTTTTAGCAATAGCGTAAAAAAAGTGTTGTAGTGTGTTACAATACAAAGTAAAAATGCGAGGTGCAGAGGTAGTTTCTATATGTGGAATTGCTACTAGAAAAGCACCTTGTGTTTTTGCTTGTATTACCCCTTACGATAGCCAAGCTATCGCCCATTATGAGAGTCAAAAAAGTCGGCTAAAAATTAGAAGGAGGTTATAGAATATGAGTTTTGCAATTATTAGAAACACAAAATACAAAAGAGAAAATTTAAAAGGAATATACAGACACAACGAAAGAAGAAATAAAAATTATTCAAATGATAATATAGATAAGGAAAGAACATACTTGAATTACTCATTGAAAAGTCCTAAATACAGATATGACAAAGAATTTGATATGATGAGAGAAAAATATAATTTGAAAGGTCAAATAAAAACAGTTAGCAATATAGCTTGTGAATATATTATTACTTCTGATAAACAATTCTTTGAAGAAATAGGCGAAGAAGAAACAAAAAGATACTTCGAAACAGCATACAATTTTGTGGCTGAATATAAAAATTTAGGTGAACAATATATAATGTCTGCGAAAGTGCATATGGACGAGGAAACTCCACATATGCACTTAATTTTTCTACCTGTAGTTCATACACAAGATAAAAAAGGAAATAACATTGATAAACTAGCTTGTAGCGAATTTTGGAAAGAAAAAGATAGTTATAGGAGATTACAAGATGCTTTTTATCAATATATGACTTCACACAGTTTTGAATTAGAAAGAGGTGTACCAAAAGAAGAAACAGAAAGAGAACATATTGATATAAAAGAATATAAAGAAATAACTAATTTTGACAAGACAAAAGAAAAACTACAAAATATGAAATTAGAATTACCAGATGTTCCAAATATTACTGATATTAATATAAATAGATTATCAAAGAAAAGAGATGAAAAGATTTTAGAAGATATTATAAAACCAAAAGATGATTTAATAAACGAATTATATCAAAATAATTTATTAATGAACCAACAATTATTAAGGCAAGCTAAAATGGTAGAAGAAGCAGAAAAGTATCAAAAAGAGAGAAACAAGATTATAGCTGATAATATAGATTTGCATAAACAAGTAGATAATATTAAGGCTGAATATCAACAAAAAGAAGATAATTTAGAATGGAAATACAAAGGCAAAATTCATAAATTAGAAGAAGAAAATAACCAACTTCACAGGATTGTAGATAAATTCCACGAAACTATTAATAAATTTATTGAATGGATTTGTAAAAAGTTTGATATGGGTGCAGAAGATAATCTGGTTAGAGATTTTGAAAAAGAAACTAGAACTTATTTAGACGTCGAAAAACAAATCAAACGAGAAGATAAAGAAAAGGAGAGGGATGATTTGGAAATATAAAAAATATAGAATGTCATATGGACATTCTATATTGAATAATACTAATCATCTAAATGGTCAATAGCATATTGTGCTTGTTCTTTGGTAAATCCTTCAACTGTTGAAGTTAATTGATTATAAACACCCTGTTTAGACATACTCATTGTTTGTTGATAAGATTTTGCCTTTGCTAAAGCATTTGCATTCCAGTCTGCATCAATATTATCAATAGCATATTGTGCAGCTTCTTTGGTAAATCCTTCTACAGATGAAGTTAGCTGATTATAAATTCCTTGTTTAGACATATGCATTGTTTTAGAATAAGATTCTGCTTTTTTTAATGCATTTTTTTCTTCAGTAGTTGGTTCTTTACCTAAAGAATATGTAACTGTAATCTTATCTCCTTCATGGACTACTGTATTAGCTGTAATACTCTGACTAATAAAAGTTCCTTTAGCTACACTTGATGAATATTCATCAGAAATTTTCCCATTGATCTTATTAGTATCAAACCAAGCTTGCACTTCATCTCTAGACATAGTACTAAAATCTGCAACAGTTATTTCAACAGCAGTATTTTTTTGATAGCTATTAGTTGATGTTGAAGTATTAGTATTGTTTGAAGAACCTCCAGCTCCTATTATAGCTACCAATAGTACAACTATTACCCAAAACCACCATTTCTTATAAATAGGTTTTTTTGTTTTTTCAGTATCTGCCATCTAAAAATCCCCCTTTCATATATATTAACAAGATTTTATCATTTTAAATCTTATTTTACAATATTTTACAAAAAATCATTTTTACAAATTTAATAATTCTTTTTTCTTTCTTTCATATTCTTCTTGAGTAATGGCTCCCATATCTAATAGTTCTTTATATTTTTTTATTTCATCTGTAACAGAAAAATTTGAATTAGATGTTAATTGTTCTTGAATCTCTTTTCTGTTTTCAGTTGAGTTTGATTGACATATTATATTTAACATAGATAAAATTTGTTGTGCAAAGTTAAAAGAGCTTGTATAAATAAAACTATCCTTTTTTGTTTCTGTAGATATGAAAGTTATATATTCAATAGGATGATTAACATTATTCAAAGTTATTTTTATTTGTAATTTTGTGCAAGTTTGCTTTTGCTTATGACCTGTACTGCCACCAACTATAGCTCCTGCACCTCCAAACAATACTCCTCCAACAATAGCTCTACCAACTCCGCCTTTTGAAATTGAATTTCCATCTTCGATTAATTCATAATTTAAAATATCAGTATAAGAAAATATCCTATTTCCATCTATCGCTTTCTTAAACATACCTTGAGGAATTGTCCATTTTTTATTTTCTTCATCAAAATAGATATAATCTCCAATTTTTTTAGTAATTACAAAGTTAGATAAAGCTTCATTAGTATTATTTAATTTCTCTTTAATTTCATTTATGTTCATTTTTTTTAATATCGGAAAGACTGCTGTTCCACCAAGTTTTTTTAAACAATTAGGACAAATCCATACATTTTTGGTTAATTGAAAACGATTAAGACCAACATCATTATCACATATTGCGCATTTTACTTTTAAATCAAAAAAACCCATAATTAACCCCTTTTTTATTCTTATCTTTTTATTTTAATTATACATATATTAACATACTATATTTTAATTATCAATAGTTTCTGTTTCTCTACAAAATTCTTTTTCTAAAAATTTAGCTTGTTGATTTGTTAAATGATTATTAACAACAGCTAGTTTTAATAATGACTTAATATTTTTCCATTTCATGCATTTTGAATAACCTTTAGCAGTTAATTCTATATATTCTGCAATTTCTTCAAATATATAATATGGTACATTAAATTCTTTATTTATTTGTTCCATTTCACTTTGCTCCTTTTTAATTTTTATGATGTGTATAACTGTGAATAAAGTGTTAACACTTATAAATATAACATAAAAAAATATTAAAATCAATACATATTAATATTAGGAGATGAAAATATGTCATTGATTGTAAGATTTGAAGGAAATATGAATGTGATTGGAAAAGTATTAAAGAAGTATAGAATAGAAAAGAATTTGTCTTATGAAAAGTTATCTGCTAAATTAGAATTAATGGGAATTAGTATTCATAAGCAAAGTCTATATGATATTGAAAATAATAAAAGGACAGTAAAAGACTATGAACTATTTGGAATAGCTTATGTTCTAGGAGTGGATATTAATGAATTATTTGAAGATATAAGAAAGAAGTTTTAAAGTATAATACAAAAAAGAGTGCAAGGGCACTCTTTAAATAATTTACTTATTTTTCATTATCCAATCATAAACTTGATTTTCAGTAAGTTTGCCTTTTTTCATATCATTAATTTTTTCTTTAGCTTTTTTCTTCCAAGTTTCAAAATCTTTAGTAAGTTTAGTGTTATTTTTATCTTTTCTAACTTGCATAAATTTTTGCTGATATGTTCTTCTATATTCACCCATAGCCTTATTATTTTTCAATCTTTCAGCATAAGATTGGAAAGCTCCTAAATCTCTACAAGATTTTGAGTTATCTTTAGGATAATCGCAATAAATTTCATCTACTTTGGAAGTAGGTATAAAGTACATTCCACAATTTTGACATTTTTTAATTGGGTAATTAGATGTTTTTGAAAGTTCTTCAAGTATGGCATAACAAATACTAGATAAATCATTACTTTTATGTGTATCACTCATTGAAAGTAGCATATTTTTAGTATGTAATGATTCAAGTATTTCATATTCACTATTATTTGAAAATTCATCATATTTTCTTGAGTAGCTATCTCTCATAATATAGTCATTTTTATAGTATGAATACAATTTTCCCATTCTCTTTATTAAGTAAACAGCAAATCTTTCAGAATATGTATACTTATCTAATGCTTTATTATTATCTAAATTATAAATATATGTAACTGCTTTTATTAACTCTTGTTGTAGGTCCATTAAGTTCCCTTGTAAATCTTCAAATATTTTATTTATAGCTTTTAAATAGTTTTCATTACTACCATAGTTATTACTTAATTCAAATTTATAATCTTTATCTAAGTCTTTTAATATTTCAAATCCATAAGCATAAAAGAAAGTTTTATTTGCTGTTTCATAATTAGATAAATCAGCATTCAGAAATCTTAATAATAATAGCCCAAATTTTTCGTGAAATGGAAAATATATTGATGCTGGGTGTTTTAATCCATTATCTGTTTTCTCTGTTTCTTTATAATAAACATCTCTTAATTTATTTTCGGTATCTAAATAATAATCAGC
>OLIW01000293.1_pt1 | contig 61341 bp, 60 predicted proteins | sample 1601321 | NCBI WGS metagenome assembly OLIW01 (sample SAMEA2452114, study PRJEB22498) | human gut metagenome
TCGTACACTGCTTCTTTGTACAACACATCAACGCCACATCGTAATCTCTATGTAGTGATTACGGAGTCAATAGTTACACAGCAATCATCTCACGGTGTTTGCTGTTTTTTGTTCTTTATGTAGTCTTACGCCGCCTTAAAACTGGCGACCGATTTAATCTCATTTTTTGTTACGCATTCAATATGCAAAATAATTTAAAAAGTGTAACGTTTTTTCGAGAAGTTTTTTAAAGTTTTTTTTCTGCATATTTTTTGACTTTGTTTTGCGGCATTCCTGCCGGCAAATCGCAAGTCCTGTATGCCGAGCTATGTTAAGTCTTACCGGGTTTAACCTGCGGGTGATTTATTATCGGCCGGGAACCCCAGTTCTTTTTAAAGTTTTTTTCTGCATACCTTTTTGCAGCTACGCATCTCTCTATTTCTGCAGCATTTCTGCCAGCGAATATAATATGCTGAATATTTTTAAAAAAAGAATTTTTTTTGCGGGCAAATATGTGACAAAAAACGGCATGACCATTTGGCAAATTTGCACAAAAAAACGGCGAGCAAAAGCTCGCCGGTAAATCAGGATAAAATTAATCAATCAGAATTGCTTCGCCGTCATCGTCTTCCTCATCATCAGAGTTTTCTCCAGACTCTTCCAGGACTTTGCTGGCATTGTCGGTATTCTCTTCTGCAGGGTTTTCTGCAGGCTCACTTGTAGACTCATCTACAGGCTCCTCTACAGGTTTAGTTTCCTTTTCTGGAACATCATCAGGTTCTTCATGCTCTTCAGGTTTTTCTGGCTTATCCGAAGAATCGGTATCCTCTTCGTCAGGGTTGTCAAAATCATCAAGGCTGAATGGGTCAGCAGCATCAGAGGTGTTTTCGTCAGCGCTGTCTTCGTTCTTTTCATTATCAACACCTGCTGGCATATCCATGAAGTCTTCGTCTTCATCATCAAAGTCAAGGCTGAATGGGTCGTTGTTTGGTTCCGATGAATCCGACGCCTCGCTGTCATCGTCCGAAAAACCTTCATTCTGGCATTCTTCAAGTTCTTCGCCGTCTTCTTCCGGCATTTCACTTTCAGCCTGCTGTTCTCCAATGTCTTTTGGTTCTTCAGCTGGCAATTTTTCCGTTTCGGGCTCTTCGTTCTGCTGTTCTTCCGAGTCGTCTGCCTCATCTTCAATATGTTCGCTTTCAGCTTCCGATTCTTCTGTCTGGCTATCTTCGTCACCTGTTTCTTTATCAGGTTCCTCATCAACCGGAGCAGCTTCCGCTTGTTCATTTACATTTTCAGGCTCCTCGCTCTGCTGTTCTTTCATACCAGCCTGCTCATCAGCTTGTTTATCAGCCGGCGCGTCCTCCACTTTTTCTTCTGCTGGCGGGTTCATCATTTTTTCAAATTCTTCATCAGCCTGTTTCTGACGTGCCTCAATTACAGGTGTCATGATAGGTCTTACATAACCAAGCATTGTTTTTACTGCAGTGTCAATATCCCAGTTGTTGTAAATGATGATATCCCATCCATGATTATTTTCATAATCGCAGAACTGCTCATCCTCACTCTGTTCTCTGGCTTCAAACTTGGCCTTAGTCTCTCCGCGGGCGACAAATCTTGCTGCTCTCTTGTCTGCATCGGCATAGATATAGAACTGTAAGAGCTTATATCGGCTGCCGCATCTTTCCTTCAGGTCTTTAATACCTTTCGGGTCGATAACGTAGATATCGCTATTATCAAGAATCTCCTGTGTTGTGCAGTATCTTGCGCCATTGATTTCGGTCTCAGCTGTAATATTTTCCAGCTTGTCATATTCTTCATCGGAAACGAAGATATGGTCACAATTTTCAAGCCCTTTCTCCAGCTCTTCCGGTCTTGGCTTTCTGGTTGCGTAAGATTTTACAACATTCAGCCCGAGAGCTTCTGCTACCTTCTTTGCAATAAGTGATTTACCTGCACTGTTTCTTCCCGCTACGGTGATTAATATCTGTCTCATGTCTTATTCTCCTTTTCTTTGTTGGTTTTGTGATTTTTTTACAGATTTAATATGCTGGATTTTTGGCAGGATTAAAATTTTTCTTTTTGCAGAAATCTGTCATATTGTTTTTGTAAAAACAATAAGAAAAGGAGACTGAAACTATGAGTAAAACGATGAGTGAAAACAGAGAATCTTTGGAATTAAATGGTGTGACATTTTACTTTGTCCGGAACGAAAACTACTACATGGCAAAAATCTGCAACGATATCGATATTGAGGCGGGAATAGAAGAAGTAACGTTTGAGTTTGACAAAATTGGAAATTATGAACTTATGGACAATAAAAAGGTATTTCCAGAAGTCAAAACCCTCAATATTAAAAAATGGGGGCGTAATTTACGTATTCCAAACAGTATGTTTCCTAATGTTACCAAAGTAGTTGTTGACAAGTATTGCAGTTGTTACAAATCAGGATGCATGCTGGTTAATGATAAAGGTGTGTTGCAGAACACATTTCATCCAGATAGTGATGCTATTGATTTAAAAGGTGTGTCTGTTATCGACAACAATTCATTTGCCGGATGTCAGGCAACTAAATTCATCAATTCTGGCAGTATTAAGCAATGCAGGAATCAGGCATTTAAAGATTCAGCAATTGAAAAAATACCGGTTCCAGCCGGTGGGGCTTTAATAATTGGCTCAGTTATAGTTGATATTGATAAAGACGCAGCAGACATTGTGATGCCTGATACAAGGAGGGCTATATTAACGATAAGGGAAGGCTTGAACTATGGTAAGATTCAGAGTATTACATTTAATAAGATACAGTCTTTTGTTAATATTCAGAAGCATATCCCAAAGCGAATAAAAATTATCTTAAAAGAAACTGGCTTTATCGGTCATGATATGATTGACTTCTGGACACAGAGCAAAGCATCCTATCTTGAACTTTGTGATGAAAATCCGTATTATAAAACAATTGACGGTGCTCTATTTACAAAAGATGGAACCGTACTTATTAAGTATCCGTCTTCAAGAACCGGACATTATGATATACCAGAAGGAACAATAACGATTGCTTCAATGGCATTCCAGAACTGCGAGCTTTCCAGTGTCACAATTCCTTCATCCATGCGCCAGATTTTGCCAAAGGCATTTGCTGATTGCAACAAACTTTCAACGGTAGAAATCAGGGACGGCATTAAGAATTTAGGTATTGGCCGCAGTACATTGCTTTTTTATAACTGCGACAGCCTGAAACATATTGAAATCCCGTCAAGCGTGCAGATAATTGCGGAACAGGCTTTTGACGGATGCAATTTAGAAAACGTTAAATTTAATGAAGGCTTATTGCAGATAATGGATAACGCGTTTACCTCTTCACTATTGACAGGAGACATTGTTTTACCGTCAACACTTGACTATATTGGAGGCTCAAACTTCCAGAGTGCAAAACAGATAACGGTTCTTGGCGACAAAATCCCATTTGGATTAATCTCTGCTGTAACTGCTACATATGAGCAGACAAACAAATCAAAGTATATCAAGCTGCAGTGTCCAAATAAGACATTATTTCTCCCGCGATACATCGATGTTACTGCGGAATGGCTTGACTCAAATCTGAGTATTCCTTCATTTCGCGAGGAGTGCGAGAACAGTCTGTATGCATATGGGGCGCTGGCTGACATAAAACAGGAAACCGCAATCGCTACATACAAGGAAAACCCGTCAAGTGATTTGCGTACATATCTGCGAAGGGTCAGCAAGAATATCGTAAACGGATATATCCGTGACCATAATGAAGCAGAGCTTATCGAGTTTATTAAGCTTGGACTGATGACTAAAAAGGCCATACATGACGCATTACAGTCTGCAAGGGATAACAGCATGCCAACAGTTGAGGCATATCTATTAAAGGCTATAAACGAATCAGACGAATCAAATTCCAAATTCTCACTCTAACATCAAGCAGCCGGAAATCTTCCGGCTGTTTTTTTGGCGTCAGTCAATCCGGCATATTGTATATGCAAAACAAAAAAAGAAAGGAGTTCAAAAAAAATGAACAAAAAAGAAAAAAACATAACAAACAGAATGAGATATCTTATTGATACACTTAATAAGGCAGCAAAGGTGTATTACCAGACCGGCGAGGAATTAATGCCGAATTTTGAGTACGACAAGCTTGAACGTGAGCTTGAAGCGCTGGAGCAGGAAACCGGAATCATGCTTTCTGATTCTCCAACAATCCGTACAGGAATCTCTGTTGACGATGCTGAGAGGCTGACAGACTCGCGACTTGCAAAAGTGACCCACGAGTATCCGGCCCGGTCTCTCGCAAAGACGAAGGACGAGTCATTGTTTCCAAAGGTATTTTCAGTAAGGGACAATATGGCCGTGCTGATGTGGAAAGAAGACGGAGGGACGATTGTGGCAACTTACGACGACGGAAAGCTTGTCAGTCTTGCAACACGAGGCAATGGAATCATTGGCCAGGATATTACACACAATGCCAAATACATCCACGGCCTGCCGATGGCGCTTCCGTTTAAGTCTCATTTTGTTGTAAGGGGCGAAGCATTGATGAGTTATAACGAGTTTGAAAGGGTTAACTCTTCCCTTCCGGAAGATGTGGAGCACTACAAAAACCCAAGAAATCTTGCGAATTCTACAATAAACCTTACAGCAGAAAAAGAGATGGAACATCGGGAAATCTGGTTCCATGCGTTTAAACTTGTCTACAGCGGCGGGAATTATCTTCCGGAAAAACCACGTACATTTTTTAATGACATGGAGTTTCTGAAATTACTTGGATTTGAGACCACTGAGCACATCTTATGTTCAGTATCAGACCTTATTGCTGAAATGCATAAGATGACAAATAAGGTATCGGAATATGCGTTTCCAGTTGATGGCCTTGTTGTTGCAGCGAATGATGTGGAATATGCAGAATCGCAGCCAGGAACAGGCCATAATCCAAACAGGCTTGAGGGTTTCGCTCTAAAATGGCAAGACGAAACCGTAGAGACAACATTACGGGCAATAGAATGGTCACCAAGCAGGACAGGGCTTCTGAACCCTGTAGCAGTATTTGACCCGGTTGAGCTGGAAGGAACCACGGTCTCCCGTGCAAGCGTGCATAATGTTTCCATTATCAGAAAGCTGCAGCTTCGCATCGGTGATACGATTTTGGTGTATAAAGCAAACAAAATCATACCACAGATTGCAGAAAATGTGTCAGCGGCAGGAGCACTTTCAGACAACGAGGCATTTCCCAAGGAATGTCCATGCTGTCACGGGAAAATCAAACCGATTATCACGAAAGGCGCTGCGATGGATGTAGAAGTTGCTACATGTGCAAATCCTGACTGTCCGGCGAAACATATCGGAAAATATACACATTTTGTTGAACGCGACTGTATGAATATCATGGGCTTATCAAAGGCGACCATAACATATTTTATTGATAATGGCTGGATTTCAGAATTTTCTGACATTTATCATCTTGGCAGACATAAAGATGAAATTATCGCCACAAAAGGCTATGGCAAGAAATCATATGAAAATATGATTAAGGCAATTGAAAAAAGTCGAAAGACATCATTTGTTCCATTTATCCATGCTGTCGGTATTCCAAATATCGGCGAAGGACAGGCGAAGTTGTTTGCCAAAGAGTACAATAATGACATTGACAAATTCCTGAATGACGTATATGCAAAGCATGATTTCAGCCATATTGACGGCATCGGGCCAATCCTGAATGACAACCTCATCAGATGGGGCGAGACATATCTTGCATACAAAGACCCGTCAGCAGAAAATCCGAATCCGGAGATTAGAAACCTGCTTACAGAACTTTCGTTTGAAAATCAAAGTCAGGAGGAAGCATCATCAGATGCGGCTTCTCTTTCAGGCCTTACATTTGTAATTACTGGCGATGTACATCACTTTAAAAACCGTAATGAACTGAAGGCAAAGATTGAATCACTCGGCGGAAAAGTAAGCGGGTCTGTCTCATCAAAGACAAGTTACCTTATCAACAATGATTCTGCTTCTGCTTCTTCCAAGAATAAGAAGGCAAAGGAGCTTGGTGTTAAGATTATCAGTGAAGAGGAATTTTTATCTTTGCTTGCGTAATTTTTCTGATTGTTTATGCTTCTATTTTTATCATTTCCATCCCAGCCAGCGCTTCGCGCTGGCTGGTTTTCTTTTACTTCTTCCTTTATTTATTCTTCTCTTCGTTTTTTTTCTTATCCTGTCTTATCTCTTTTTTTTCTGCTTCTTCTTTTTCATTTCTGCTGCCACTCCTTACTCTTATATCTGCTTCTCCAATTTTGTATCCAATCTCATCTTCCCTTCTTTTTTTACTCTTTTCTCCATTTTTCTTCTTCAGGATTTTCAGCATATTAAAAATGTAATAAACAAATTTCAACAAGAAAGGAAGAAAAACAATGCAAAAAAAGAAACAATATTACGAAATCAAAGATGGCGGCGTAACCCTGTATTGGGACATGACAGCGAATGTGTTGGTTGATATTGATGTACAGCCAGGCGTCAAAACTGTTAACCTGTTTGCTGAAAAGACAGCATCAAAGTATCTGTATTCTACGTACAGGGTAAAGCTTGAAAATGTATATAAACAGTTTCCTGACGTAGAAGAACTTCATATTGAAGGTGATATCCAACAAGTCAGCATCAGAAACGATATGTTTCCAAATGTCAAGCTGGTCAAATCAGACAGTGACAGGTTTGTTGATGGTGCATCAATGCTTATTGAGGTTCTTTACAATATGAACCGTAAGCTGCTGAACGCATTCTACATGCAGCCGGATATGGAGCTTGACCTCAAAAACATTAAATACATTGCTGATTATGCCTTAAATGGATGCCTTGCGTCAGCAGCAATAAACTGTGATTCACTCAATGACGCAGCTCCGAAGGCTTTCTCTGGCGCGTTTATGTTTGATACGGGAGATGACGGGCTCAGTGTAATCAATGACGCGGTGCTTAAAGTGGAGCCTGACGCAAAATCAGTACGGCTTTCAAAACGCATCAGACGTATAGCAAATTCAGCAAACTTTAAGAATGTTAAGTCGTTACATGTTGAATCAATCAATATTTTGAATCAGATATTCAGCCGGAACAATATTTCGGGGATTACAGACTTATTTGTTGAAGAGACCGGCGCCATTGATATCCGTAAGCTGCATCGAATGTTAACGTCACGCGGATTTGATAGCCTTGGGAATATACATGTAGAAAACAAATATTACACATCTATTGACGGCATTATTTATTCACGTGACAGGCAGACACTCGTTTTGGCTTCAAGCGGACGTAACGGTGTTGTCAATATACCGGAAGGGACGAAAATAATCGCAAATGGAGCGTTTATGAACAGCAATATATGCGAAGTTAATTGCCCTGATTCATTAGAGTATATTAAGGATAATGCATTTTATGCATGTTCATTTCTTAAGAAAATCAACTTCGGCAAAGGACTGAAACAGGTTGGGGATAGTTTCAGGAATGCTTCCGGGACATTTGCCTACTGCTATCTGTTAAATGATGTCGTTATACCTTCGTCGGTTGAAGAAATTGGCAATTTTGTCTTTTTCCATTGCGATGAATTAAGCAACGTGACATTTAATGAAGGGATTCGCGGCATAGGCCTCAGTGCTTTCTCATTTTGTCCGAAGTTTACAGATGTGGTGCTTCCAGCGTCACTGATTGATGCCGGGCTTGAGAGCTTTCAGGGAGCACTGAATGTAACTGTCAGGGATGGAGGCCGGATTTGTAATCTTCCGTCTGCAGTCATGATGCTACCTGGATTTAACAGCCAGGAAGATGCTATGAACAAGGAAAGTATTATTGTAGATGTCAATATTGAAGGCAAAGGGCATGTGTACCTGCCAAAATATACATCAAGCGAAAAGATAACATACACTAATGATTTCTTTAATAATAATTGGTATGATAAAGAATTTTCAGAAAGTGTATATGAGCAGGCATATTCTTCCCGTTCAAAACAGATACTGGCAATCCATATTTATAAGAAGACAAAGAACAGCGATGTTGGAGCATATCTCCGCCGTGCAGGCAAGACTATCGTGAAGAGAATGATTGATGAGGGCGATGAAGCTGGAGCTGTTGAGTTCTTACAGTTCGGTCTGATGACAACTGCAGCATTGAAAGCAATTCTCAAAAATGCTGAAGCTAAGGGTGCGGCAGCCATATCATCTTATATTTTGATAGAATTAAACAGCAAGAAACAGCCTACTTTCAGGTTGTAATGCTATACCTTTACATTTTCTCACGATACCCGCCAATATATTTTTGCATTACAAAAGCAGGTCTTTAAAGACCTGCTTCTTTTTTCTCTCTTTTCTCTTTTTTTCTGGCTTCTTTTTCAGCTGTCTTTTCAGCTTTTCTTTTTTCTCTTTCTTCAGCCTTTTTCTTAATACTTTCTGCCACTTCCGGCGTGAATTCGTTTCTCTTTGCCAGGATAACGACAAATAGCGGGTACAGGGCAAATAGCCCTATTGACCATAAAGCATTGGAAAATCCGGTCTTGCCAAAGCTTGTCGCTATATGCGTCATAATTGCAATATCAAGAAACAGCACGATAAGTGTTGCTACCATATACAACACACTGATGCTTGCTGATTTCTCGCTTGCAAATCTTGTCACAACCTGCATGACAAAATTGACTACGATGTATAATGCAAACATTTTTGTATTCCAGAATGTATCGTAAATAATATAATCGTTAACAAACGGCACAAAACTAAGCCATTTCTTTTTGCTTTCTTTTCCAAATATCTTTCCGAATAATACGACATTTGCAAAGCATGTAAGCAATGTAAACACTAAGATAAATAAGGACAAAATCACAAGGATTTTTGCAACAGCGCCAGAGAGTTCATTGACATCTGCTGTCATGATTATCACCTCCTAAAAAAGGCTGGCAAAAGCCAGCCAAAGTAAACCAACCTTATTCTTCTTCGCCGTCAAAGTCAAACTTAAACCTGATGCCAAAGGTTTTCGGCATATGCTCAGCACGCATGATTGATACACCTGTATCCATGTAATCGCGCAGCAGCTCATATGCGTTGTCATCTCCGATTTCTTTCTTCAGCTCTGCATAACCGTATTTCAGGATATTCATCAGCTTTGTTCTGGTTCCAATCTTGTAGTGGTCAAGGAATAAAGCGATAACAGACATGTATTCTTTCTGCTCTAACGCTCTGGACGGTTCGCCGTTGTCATCATACTGTACACAGATTACATTGTAGTTGCCTTCTTCAAAGCTGATAAGCCAGAAGTTTGTCTTTTTTCCGTTTTCCGGCGCTGTTGCGTTTACGACAATATCTTTTCCGTCGCCACCTCTTAATGTAATGTTATATTTTCCAGGCGCAGTTTTTTCAAGGCTGCTGTCAGGTACTTTGGCTGCATGGAAACCATACTCGTTTCTTCCGTCGATAATAGTCATGCATGCGTCTGTTAATAAGTTCTCGGATAAAATAATATCAAGCATCTGCTCAGGTGTTTTATAAGCCATAATAGGTCTCCTTTTCTATGTAATATTTTATTTTGCGGCTGCCGGCATCAGTTAATTCCTGTTGAACCGAAAGCGCCGCGTGATTCTTCATTTAAATGTTCTACTTCTTCAATATCAAGCTCAGGCATCTTTTCCATAATCCTGAACTGGCAGATTCTATCGCCTTTTTTGATTTCTGTGTCTCTTGTTGCATAGACAGCCATCATCCACTGGTCGTTATCACCACTGTATGAATTATCTACAACCCCGACGCTGTTTGTCTGCAGGATTCCCCAGTTCTTAAATGTACTGGAGCGCGGGGCGATATGTGCTTCATAGCCATCAGGCAGAATCATTCCAACGCCAAGCGGGATGAAAGCAGTCTGACCTGCTGCCAGATGGATATCAACTGCACTTCGCAGGTCAATCCAATCTCCTTTACTGATTTTATTTAATTTTTCAAGGTTTTTGTAAAAGTATTTAATCTTAATTTTTAATGCCATTTTTTCCTCCTGATTTTTTTGTATTTTTGCTTGCATATTTAATATGCAGGATTTTTGTAAAAAGGTACGCTTTTTTGAGAATATTTTTTATATTTTTTTTAGCACTGCACGTTTATATACAATGTACGGCATACTCAGATACCAGAAGCGCAGATGATATCTTTTTTTAGCTTCCGATATTTCCTTTTTTCTGTCGTCGCTTAGGTATTTGTAATATTTTTTGCCAACAGACAGAATTTCACGGTGAAAGCGCTTAAACAGTCTTTTTCTAAGTGTACGGCTTGACGCCGAAGGTGAAGTGTAATGCAGAGCCCAGACGCTTAACTCTTTAACACGCATATTCTGCAGCATATAATTAAACAGCTTTGTTTTTTCGCGCCCACCGAGCAGTCCGTTAACATAGTCTTCAATATTTCTGAAACAGGCAATCACATCAAGGTCTTTATTTGAAGCCCGGCTCTTTACCAGTACGTCAGAAACCCTGTATTTTATAAGTGCTGTATTTGATACGTATACCGTAGAGCAGAAATACAGGTATTTGAGGAAGAATGTCACATCAGAATATTTGTTCAACCCGTCAAACTGCAGCTTATTGGTGAATATGATATCTGATTTATACAGCTTCGTTCCTGTAATTCCGTCAATGTTATCCCCAAGCGTCATCAGGTCTTTTATTTTGTATGTTGTATCGTATCTGCCATCATGCATCTTGGTATATATGCGCGGTGCTTCAGTCAGTTCGGAGCCATTTTCTGCAATTTTTATCACATCCCCGACAACCATATCAACGTCCTCAAATTCCATACATTTTACCAGCTGTTCAAGGTAATCGGGCATCATCACATCATCGCCATCAAAAAACAATATGTACTGCCCTTTTGCCATCGGCATAGCCTTATTTCTGGCAGCAGGGATTCCGGATTGTTTTTCGTTTATTACAGTCACATTTGTGTTTATGAATTTATTAACCTGATATGTCTGCATAATGTTAAATGTTTCATCGGTAGACCCGTCGTCAACAAGAATTAGTTCATAATTTTTGTATGTCTGAGCCAGGATGGAATCAAGGGCTTCTTCAATATATTTTTCCATATTATGTGCTGCAATAATAATTGTTATCATTATCTCACCTCCTTATCGCCGCTCTGATATCTGACACATACCACCATTTACCGGCTTTTATTTTTTTATATTGTTTTATCATCTTTTTTTCTTCTTCAGTACTAAATAATGACGAATCAAAATCAATTTCCGTCAGTGATTCAAAAACCTTTTTTCTGATTTCTTTTGTATCGTATTCTGGTATCTTTTTTAATTCATCAAGTATATATATAAGCTCGTCTTTTTGTATCTCTGCCGCAAAGTTCTCCCTGCCGGCTTTTTTGTAACCATCAAGAATCATCTCAAAAGGTGTTTTTGATGTAATTACATCACTGTACTTCTTGGAATTACTGTCACTGTATATATGCCGCAGCAATATTTTATCAGAGATTGTAGCTACCACTTTACAATACCCAAGGCACTGATGATAAAAAATGAAATCGGAGCTTATGCATGTATTTTGAAACCTGACTCCGCAATGTGAAATCATTTCAGTATTCCATAATTTATTGCCCTCAATGCATTGAAAATGTACACAATTTATCACATCTTCATCTCTAAATACATGGTTATACATAGCACCTGATGTAAAAATTGCGTTATTTTTCTTTTCTTTTTTGTCGTTTTCATATATGCATTTGAAATTTCCAATTACCAAATCAGCCTTACTTTGTTTTGCTACATATGTCATACGTTTCAGGGCGTTTGGTTCCAGCTCGTCATCACTGTTTAAAAACATAATATAATTTCCTGATGCCTGATAAATCCCGGTGTTTTTGGCGCTTGCTGCTCCGCCCTTCTTTAACGTTCCGATAAACCTGATGCGTTCGTCTTCCTCTTCAAGAGACAACGCAATTTCTGATGTTCTGTCTGCTGATGCGTCATCAACAATAAGGATTTCAAAGTCTTCATACGTTTGATTTAAAATCGAGTATACGCATTTTTTTAAGTTTTTTTCTGCATTATTTGTGTATATTACAACCGTTACCATTATTTTCTCTCCTTCTGCGATATTTCGCATATATCCAATATGCCGGATTTTTGCAGAAACATATTATTTTTGCGAAAAAAACACGCCGCAGGATGCGGCGTGAAGATTACCTTTCGGTAATGTCTATAAATGTAATGTTTTTATTCAATTCATCTTTGTATAATCCAATGTCGTTTTCAACTGCGGCTGAAACTTTTTCTTTCATATCCTTATCAGAAATTTTATCAACCTCTTTTCTTAACGCAGTCAGGAATCTTTCGCTTCCCTCCATGTCCTTCGTGGTCACGGTGAAGTCTGCAAAAGCCATAAGGTTTTTGCCTGGTTCAAGGTATGGGTTTTGCTTCGTAATGCTGTTTTCGTACTGCTTTACAAGTACCCTGCATTGCTCGTCAATCTGTTTATTGTCTCTGAGATGTTCAGATGCCTCCAATTTCAAGCCATATTTACGGGCTTCTTCCGACAGGTATATCAGCTGTGTTTTTTCAGCTTTGAATATGTGATTTGCAACATCAGAAAGGAATTTTTCCTGGTCAGGCGGGTCCATCTTGCATGAGATATCAACATCCATCGTATCCGACAGGTCTTGCCTGAATTCATTAAATTCATTTTTCTTTCCGGTAAGGCGGTCTGAAATGTTTACTTTTGATGCAGCATTTAAAAGTGAGCTGACGCGGAGCTTTCTTCCACGGTCTTCACTAAACTTCTTGAATACTGTATTGCCGGATTTAGCTGCTTCTGCATTAAAGGCATCTATCATTGTATCGCTGGCGTGTGTAGTAAATGAGGCTATTGCGGCTTCATGCACCCATCTTATCTGCTTATTGTCAAGACGCTGGTACTTATCAGAAATTTCTGATATCTGCGTCATCATTTTTCCTATTACCGGAGCGTATTTCTTTTGGTCTTTCATGTCTTTGATTGCATCCATTGCCATTCCTCTGGCTTCTTTCATCGCCTCCCCAAGTTCAATTCTCTGTTCCCGCTTGTTTGCCATTGCTGCATTATCGGGCTTCATAGTAGTTTTCTCAGGCGTTTTCTGCGCTTCTTTTTGGAGTGCTTCAATCTGGCGGGTCATTGAATCATTTGCCGACTCTATATATCCCGCAAACTGCTTTCGTGTGAGATGTGGGTTTTCTGTCCTGAATTTCGTCATTCTATTTTGTAATTCTTTTGTTAGGTCTTCTTTTGTTCCGGCCGGCATGTCATTTGCGATATCAGTACCAATTTTTTCGGCCATTTTTGTAAGCTGTTCATGTTCCTCCGGCGTAAGCTGCATTTCTTGATGTTTCACAATGTCATCCCAGCGACATCCTTTTTCAATGTTTTCCTGAATTTTGTCTTTATAGTTGTCAAATTCGTAATTGATAACAAAACCTGTCAGTACCTGTTTTGTCTCAAATGAAATGTTTGGGTCGGCAATCGCATCCTGCAGTCCGCTTGCAAATGCCTCATATAATTCATCCTGCTTCAGTTTGTCCTGTGTCTGTATGTAAGAGACACTTTTGACGAATAGCTCTTCTGCTGTATCCTTATTCAGCCTTCCAATATCCATCATAACTGCAAGGTTCTTGCCGTTTTCTTTATAAGCCTCTTTTACGACACCGTAGAATGGTGACATGTCAGGCTTTCCGGGTTCCTGTTGTTTGCTGCCGGTATCAGCTGTCTTGCTTTCATCATGACTCTCGCCATGGTCTGCGTCTTTTGTATTATTTTCGTCCTTAGTACTTCCGGCATCTTTGCCGGCCTGGTTCTCTGCTTTAGATTCTGATTTTTTTGCCTCTTCTTTTTGGTCTTTATATTTAGAACCTGAATAATAATCAATCATATCCGCCATGAAATCGCAGACCTTTGAAATGTAAGCTTGTATATTTATATATCCGATAATAAGCCTGTTCAATCCTTTTGAATCGCATTTATCGTTGGGGATTTCCTTGTTTGCCTTAATATCCCTCCACTCTTCCTTGAAATTTTTAAGTTTTTTAGAAAACATAGTCTGAGCGTCAAATTTTTGCCATGATTTGTCTTTTTCGTGTTCTGACAGATGGATTCTTCTGGTCTCAAATTTGTTTATATTGCTGCTCTTGTTGTTCAGCTGCACTGCTTTATCAAGCGTTTTTCTGCCTTCAAAGTCAAGGCTTCTGTCAAGGATGTCTATAGTTGCCTGGAAGTCATCGCCTTTTGTCTTCCTGGCCTGCTCCATAACAGAGTATTTAAACTTATTCTGGGCTTGCTCTTTTATCATAGCTGCCTCTTCTTTTGATAATCCGTCAGTGTTAACCTCAAGGATTTTTGAAAGGCTTTCTGCCTGCTTTTCAGCTTTGTCAAAGTTTGATATGCGAAGCCTGAAATTATTATCTTCACTGTAATGTTTGGTGACGTCAACGAAAGCTTCCTTTATCTTGATATCCCTGTCTGTTTCAAATCCCTGCTCTTCTATTTTTGCATTAAGTGTTCTGCTTATCTCATCAACGATGTCCTGTTTATGTACATCTCCAACGCTTGACATTATGTTGGCAAACTGAGACCGCATAAAGTTATCCATAATACGGTTCTGCTGTCCATACTGCTCTCCCTGGCCGGTAAATAATGCGATTGACTTATCTACGGCCGGCTGGTATGACTTTTTAATTTCTGCCTGTGATTTAAGTGGCTGGTCAGGATGTTCCTTATTATACATATCTATAATTTTATCAAACTTCTCTGCTCCGAAGTTTGACAGGTTTTTATACATTTCATCAACCGTTACCTGACGCACGGAAGCGTCAATAAAAGTATTGTCCACATAATCAGAAAATTCTTTTGCAATTGATTTAACGCCTTTGTATCTTTCGTTATCCATTTTCTTGACTAAATCAATTTCATTTTCAAGTAGCATAGTATTTATCCTCCTTATTTTACATTTTTATATAAAATGCAGAATCAAGAAAAAAGCAAAAACCGGCAGATTTCTCTGCCGGTCTCGCAATATATGTCAGATGTTTTGTCTCAGCATGTCAATGCCTTCATTGTAACACTGTCTGATTTTTACAACAGGTTCTCCGAGTTTTTTTGCAATCTGAACAAATGAAATGCCGTCAAGCACTTTCATCTTAATGATGGCGCTGTTTTTCTTAGGGATTGAGGACAGCAGGTCATCAACGACGAAGTCATCGCTTAACTGCATGTCAGCGGTCATGCTTTCCAGCGCATCGAATGAAACCTTTGTTCTATCCACTTTTAACTCGCGTTTTACGATTTTGTGACTTAATCCAGTCTCATCCATAATTTTATCAACGGTAGCTTCATCCCCAGCAGTTTCAATCTTGCTTTTGGCTCTTTCTACTGAATTATGCACGGATGCAAAATACTCAGATGATTCACCGGCCATGAAACGGAGATGTTTACCAAGTTCCTTCTTAATATATGGTGTGCAGTATGTAGTAAATGACGCTTTGCTTGGGTCGTATGTCTGTAAAGCATTCATGATGCCGATAGCGCCATGCTGAAATAACTCAGAAGCTTCACGGTTAAATGACGGATAATGTTTCTTGATAATGTAGTAAATGTAATCATGATACTTTTCAAGCATCAGTTCATTGCCGATACAGCGGTCTTTCTTGTATACCTCCATGATATCGGAATCGCACATGCAGTTTTCGTATGTTTTTGTATTACCCATAATGACACCTCTCTCTAAAATCTCTTCAACTTGTTCTCTATACAAAATCAATTCTCAGCGAGCTTCCATCTCAAACCTTTTAATTACCTTATATATGCCGAACAGATATCCGGAATGGAATTGACTTTCCACATATGGAGGGTTGAAATGGCTTTTATCTGGCAGCTTTTCTAAAGGGCATTTAAGTGATATAAATGCACCATCAATAGCTTCATGTGTTACGTTACAGGAGCAGGCCTCTTTGTTATAACAAGGGCAATCTCCGCATGAAAAATTATCGGGTAACTCTAATACCAGAACCGCTTTGTTTATCTCACCGTATTTAGTCCTCTCATTATCCTCTGCTTCTTTGCTTTTTTCTGCTTTAGGGCACCACTCGGGGATATCGCAGTACGGTATCAGACCATAGATTGTTGGGCGTGAAGGAATGATTTTACTTTTGTTCCTGCTGGCGCCGCATATCAGTCCAAGAGAACATCTTATGCAGTCCTTACATTCTTCACACAATATATTTTCAGCCATTATTACCTCTCCTCTCTTAAGGTGAAAAACAACTTGGATTTTCCAGCATCAGGATTGTCAAAACGGCCTTTCCATTGCTGGCAAATACAATATGCTTAAAATTTTGGAAAAAAATTCATTTTTTGCGGATTTTTTTTAAATTTTTATTTTTGGCGTTATCCTCCATATTTAAGTATGTAATCTTAATTTTTATATCAAAGAAAGGAGATACATCTATGAGTAAGTATCGCAATGAAGCTGTAATGAATCTTTATCAGGAACCGGAGGATTCTATTTTAAAAAGTTCTTCCGAGGTTAGTGTAAAGAGATTCAGCTTGTCACGCTTCCTGTTTATTACAGGGGGTGTCATTGTATTTTTGACATCTATGATGCTGGCAATGTCTCTGGTAAAAGCCCCAGTGTACGGCGACTCTTCGTCTAATAATAATGTTAAAACAGAGGTAGTTCAGGGATGTGAAAGCGATACTTTCAAGGAATAAGATTTCAGGAAGAGGCAGCTGTGATGGCAGCACCTCTTTTTTTTATACAAAAAGCATAATTTTTTTTGCAAGATAAACTCCCCCGCATATCATAAGCAGAATGCATACAATTTGTATAATTCTCAATATTATCCAGTACAGCTTGTATTTACCAAGCCATCCTCTAACAACCCATAACCCCATTTTGTCAGACTTTTTTGAATTACAGTCCCTGCAGGCCGGGGCAAGGTTTCGTATATCGTTTACACTGCCGCATCTTTTTACTGCCAGCATCATCCGGGCGGATGCTTTTTTCTGTGCTTTTGCGACCGGGACGATGTGGTCAACAACAACTTTATTCTTCTGTAGTTTTTTATTACAATACCGGCATCTGTACGGAGCCTGTGTTCTGGCGAAGAACGTCTGCCGGTAATTATTTGCTCTTTCATATTCCACACGATAGCATTCATATTTAATTCCTGCTTTCTGTATTTTTTTAATAGTTCTTTTTGGTTTTTCTACATAATTATTGAAGCAGTAATTGCTTCTATATTTAGTAGATTTTCTATGTAAAAGCCGGTACAAGTCATACGGCATTTTTTGCTTTGTGTTTACTTTTAAAACCCAGTTTCCTTCCATTTTTCTTCTGCCTTTTTATGTATTTTTTAGATACATACAAAATGCAGAATTTTTCTCAAACAGTACGAATTTTTCACATTTTGGGCGCAAAAAGGGCAGCTGCCTGCAAAATGCAGCCGCCCGGGTGTTTAAGCAATTTCAGATTTGTCCTGTGTTACCTTTACATTCTCCCTTCCAAAGTGGATTTTTGCCTTTTCCAGAACATCTGCAGTGATAGAGATATCCCCGAGCATTTCTGGCTTTCTGGCTTTTTTTGAAACTATTTTTACATGGTCTCCAATACCTGGATTATCCTGCATGAAATTCAGAACCCTGTTTCTCAAGTTGTTTAAGGAATAGTCATCAGTGGCAATCCATAATATTGACGGAGTGTCTTTCAACGGGCATACGGTCTGGAGGATTAAAGAACTGTCCTCACCGCCTCCCCTTACTTTTCCTTTCAGGAAAATCAGGCCGTCTTCATTTAACTCAGACTGGAATTTTTGAATTGCGTGTTCAAACAGCAGTACGCTGATGTGTCCAGTTGTGTCTTCAACATCAATAATCATCATGATATTGCCTTTTTTGGTGATTTTTTTCTTGATTTCAGTGATAACTCCACCGATAGCAACCTCATCATCATTATGATAAACGGAATTTTCAGATACGATATCTTCAATGTTTACCGCACCGTTTTTCTTTGTGATGTTCTCAATCGTAGAAGCTGGATGACCTGAGACATACATACCGGTCGCATCCTTTTCATTCCTGCATTTCTGGAGATATGAATACTCCGGATACTCATTAAATTTGTATGATGTATCAACATCAAGGCCGAAATCAAACAAAGTAAGCTGATTTTCATCGTAGTTCTTCGCCTGAGTCTTGATTGAGGTAAGCATAGTATCAAAGTTTTCAACTAAAGTCTGCCTGGTGTGTCCAAAAGCATCAAAAGCTCCTGCTTTCGCAAGGTTCTCAAATGCTTTTCTGTTAAATGACATATGTCGTTTTACAAAGTCATCAATGTCTTTGTAAGGCTGTTTTGCACGTTCTGCCGGAATTGTATTGGCAACGTCTTCACCAACTCCTTTGATTGCGAACAATCCGAACCTGATAGACTCATTACCGTCATCATCAGTTTCAATTGAAAAGCCATATTCTGATTTTGTTACATCAGGTGGTAAGATATTTACTCCTGTCTGTCTGAAAGATGTTACATATTTCATCAGTTTCTTGGAGTCATCCATAACGGACGTTAAGAGACCGACTGCAAACTCTAACGGATAATTGGCTTTCAGATATGCCGTCTGCATGCTGATTGCAGCATAAGCTGCGGCATGTGATTTGTTGAATGCATACTTCGCAAAATCAACCATCTGATTCCAGATTTTCTGTGCAGCTTCTTCTGAAATACCCCTTCCGGTACATCCTTCAATATTCAGTTCTTTATCGCCATTGATGAAATGCGGGCCTTCCTGGTCCATGATTTCCTGCTTCTTTTTTCCCATTGCTTTACGTACAACATCGGCACGACCCATTGAGAAACCGGCCAGTTTTTGCACTATCAGCATTACCTGTTCCTGGTAAACGATAATACCATATGTAGGAGCAAGTATTGATTCAAGTTCAGGGGTTATATATTTAATATCATTCGGATTATGTTTGTTCTGGATATAATCCGGGATATAATCCATTGGGCCTGGACGATACAGTGCAACACCGGCAATAATATCCTCAAAGCAGTCAGGTTGCAGCTGTCTCATAAATTTCTTCATTCCGTCTGATTCAAGCTGAAATACGCCATCTGTATCGCCTGATGCAATCATATTGAGCGCTTTTTTATCATTCAGGATACTTTCATCCCAAAGCGGGATATCTTTTCCAGTTCTTTTCTTGATTTCTTTTTGCGCGATGTCAATGATTGTCAGATTTCGCAGCATCAGCAGGTCTTTTTTCAGATTGCCGAGGTGCTCTGCCTGATTCATATCATATTCGCATACAAGCAGGCCGGATTCACTATCAAGACGGCAGGGGAATAACTGTTCACATGGAACCGGTGTCGGGATATGTCCGCATGCATGAGTACCTGCAGATTTTTTTGTTCCTTCCAGTTTCAATGAAATATCCCAGATTTTTTCAAGTCTCGGGTCACTATGGACGTATGACTGTAAATCAGGGTTTATCTCCCATTCCTGTTTCAGTGAATTATTGCCTGTGATGAAATTAGCCAGCTTTGCGCCAATAGCAACGTGATTTTCAATTCCGGATACTTTTGTACATCCTTTTAAAACGTTTTTTGCCAGCATAGTTCCAAAAGTTTCAATTTTGGCAAAGCAATCATAACCGTAATCATTTGCTTCAGCAGCAATTACATCATCTTTTCTTAAATACTCGAAATCGGTATCGATATCCGACTGTACCCTGGCTTTCGCCATACTTTAACACTTTACAGTGGGGCTAGACTATCTCTTCAATTTCTTGTCAAAGCACTTCCTCCTGTAGCTCATCTTCAGGAGTACACCTTTCGGCTAGTCGTTACACTTCTATTTCATTACAATCTGTATGTCTCTCCATTTTCTATGCTTGTTTAGCATAGAATAGCTTGCATTATACTGTTTTGCCGCAAATCGGCAAGCTGCATTAATTGATTGAAATGTTGAGATATATTGATTGTTTTTGTATAATATACACTCTCTATAATTTCGTACAGGAGACATTGTCTTGTAGCTTTGTTGTAGATTTTCTTTTCTTGTACACCATTCTAAATTAGACAGATTGTTGTTTTGTGGGTTATTATCTTTATGATTAACTTCTGGCAAGTCTTTAGGATTTGGTAAAAAGGCTTCACATACAATCCTATGTACCAATACATTTTTGGCTTTCCCATCATTATTTACAATGTGTACTAAAAGATATCGTCCTTTTCCATCTTTCCATTGAGAAATTGGTTTAAGATATCCGCTTTTATTGCTATATACTACTCCTGTATCATCAACATAATAATCATCAAAACCGTTTATTTGTTTTAACATTAAAAACCCCTTTTATTTTTTATTATGCTGACTTTTTATTTTGTTTTTTTTGAAATATTTAGCACGGTATCGCCTGCTATCCATTACTGGACCGTAGGGTCTCTTACGAAGCTGCTTCGTCTATGGTGTCGCTATATATCTCGCGGTGACGCTTCATATAGCAGTCTTATCCAACTTCTACCGTTAGCCTGTCTTACTAAGACAGACACCCCTGAGCAATAGGGTTCACAATGAACGCCCAATTATTTAGGCATCGATATTCTTTCCGGATTTAAGAAACGTTCAAACAGTAAATCATATTGTAATGGTTCAAGGTCTGTAATTTCCAGGCAGTAATTCATGCAGCTGCCGGCTCCAGAACCTCTTCCCGGGCCAACCAGGATATGATTGTCTTTTGCTTCTTTGATTGTCTTTCTGATATCAAGGAAATACTGAGCAAATCCCATCTGTTTAATGATTCCAAGTTCATATTTCAGCCTTGGTTCTGCTTCTGCTCTCCTCTGATGACAATGTGGATATCTTTTTTCAAAGCCTTTCCAGGCCTCGTCTTCAAGATATTTAAAATAATCATTGCCGTATTCTTTTGGAATATGGACTTTTGGCATACGGTAATGACCGTATTCAAATTCAAAGTTACACTTATCCACAACTTCCTGTGTGTTGTAGACAGCTTCAGGGCAATAAGGAAACAATTCCAGCATTTCTTCTTTTGACTTAAGATAGTAGTCACCATCATTAATCATGCGGTTTTCCTCATTGATTCTTTTGTCTGTCTGCATACAGAGAAGCCAGTTGTGCGCTTCTTTTTCGTCTTTTCTGACGTAATGGCAGTCGTTTGTGGCAATCAGTTTCACGCCGCATTCTTCTGACAATGTCAGCAAGGCAGTGATAACCTCTCTTTCCTCAGGAATACCATGGTCTTGAATTTCGAGGTAATAATCATCTCCAAATACTTCTTTGTATTCCATAATAATCTGTTTTGCTAAATCTACATTTCCATGCACGATAGCCTGCGGTACAGCGCCGGCAAGGCAGGCTGACATAACGACAAGACCTTCATGATGCTCTTTCAACAGGTCAAAATCAATACGCGGCTTATAGTAAAACCCTTCAGTATGACTTCTTGTTAGCAGCTCGCATCCGTTCTTATACCCTTCTGCATTCTTGAATAGGATAATCAGATGATTGTAAGCTTTACCTTCAGATGCCTTTTTTTCAAACCTTGTTGTTCCGTATGGCGCAACATATGCTTCAAATCCTCCGATAAATTTCATACCGTTAGCTTTGCATGTGTCATATGCTGTAACCAATCCGGCCATTGTTCCATGGTCTGTGAAGGCCATTGCTTTCATTCCGAGAGATTTGCCGTATTTAACGTAATCCCCGATTTTTCCTAAACCGTCAAGCAAGCTGTAGTCTGAATGGACATGTAAGTGAGAAAATTCATTACTCATATTTTTCAATCTCCTTTTCTTTGTATTTTTTTTGCTTTTTGCACTTTTAATATGCCGGATTCTCAAGACTACGAAAAAGAACTTGCGTTTTGTGTCAGCTTTCTGAAATACAGAACATTTGTTCTGAAAACATATTATCACATACTGAACAAAAAAGCAAACAAATGTTCGCATAAACTTTTTAATTATTTTTTTTAACTTTTCGCCAAAAATTTTGCATATTAAAATAAAGCCAAAAAAAATAAAAAGGAGAGAGAAAAAAATGAAATCATTAAAATATTGGCTATCATTTCTTTCGCTTATTCTGCTGCTAGTAATTCCGTGTGGAGGGTTTTACTATTTAAGCAGACAACCAGGCTTTAATGTCGTTGAATTTGTGAAGGAATACCCAATGCCTGTCTGCATTGGGGCTGTAATCTGGGCGGTTTTATTCAAATCATGTAATCTGTGGTATGAGAAATCCAAATACGGCAAAAATGTTGATGCATTCGGTATGACGAGCAAATTTGACTATTTTAGCCTGTCAGATAAAGAGCGAAAAGAATATGATAAACAGCGAAAAGAAGAAATGAACAGGGTAATGCCGGAATCCACAATCACCAAGGCAACACATCCTGGTTCTAAAAATCCTGACCAGGATATGGCAGCTCTTTCAGGAATGGAAGAAGTGAAGGATAAGATAAATGAGATTGTAGCCCGTGCAAATTATGATAAAGCCCACGGCAAGAAAGGCGAAGGCTTCAGTTCACATTACGTCTTTTACGGAGCTCCTGGTACCGGTAAAACAACATTTGCCAGAATACTTACAGGTTTTCTGTACAAGAACAAAATTATCAAAAAAAATCAGTGTATTGAAGTTGATGGTAACCTTCTCAAAGCATCAGCACCAGGTGAAGGCGGTATGAAAGCCGAGATTCTGGTTAAATATGCGATGGGTGGAGTGCTGTTTATTGATGAAGCGTATTCCATGGCTGAAGGATATGGAAATGAAGCTGTTGACACATTGATTAAACTTATGGAGGATATGCGAGGCCAATTTGTATTAATACTTGCCGGATATACAAAGCCAATGGCAAACCTGCTCTCTTCTAACCCCGGTTTCCGTTCACGAATCAAGGATTATCTTGAATTTCCGGATTACACAACCGATGAAGCAGAAGCAATCTTCAAATCTATGGCGAATAAAGCCGGCTTAAAAGTAAGCCGTGAAGGCCTTGAAAAATTCAGGGAACGCTACGAGATAGAACTTCCAAAAGCAGATTTTGGTAACGCCAGAACCGTAAGAAATATTCTTGATGAAGCAATCAGTAAGCATGCGTTACGTCTTACAAAGGACAAGAAAGCGAAAGAAAACCTGCTAACATCTGCAGATATCAGCAGTGAGTCAAGAAAAATCATTTAAAAACAAAAAAAATATTCAAAAAAGTGTTACATTTTTTAAATTATTTTGCATATTAAAAATAAGCAAGACAAAAAGCTCAGATTTAGTTCTGAGCATGCCAAAGTAGCATAACTGGATATGCAGCTAACATACAGCAACCCTTAATTCATTTTCATTGATTGACGGAAGGCAGTAGTCATTCTTCTGTTATCCGTCGGTTTGAAAGTTTCTGGACGTGCATATGAAATCAGAAATTCCATTCATGTCTAGTTCATCTAATCACCCACCCGTTATTTTTTATCACTGTTAGCAATATGCAGGTTCGATTCCTGCCTTTGGCATTTCTGGTATATAACATATATCAGAAAACTGTATTATATTTTTGCTATGTTTTACCTCCAAGATGGGCAGTGTCTTTGTTGCACTGCCCCCTCATGCCGAAGTGGCTGTCTGTGAGTTCGACCCTCACAATCGGCATTTCTGACTGAATTTGCATATGAAGCTGCAGCTTCTTTGCTTCATCAGTCGGTTTATATATATAAGTTTTACCCGGCGAGATTTGCCGGCTGTAACTTAATACCTCAGGCCGTTTGACAGACCATTGCGCATGCCTGTCGAATGACTGACAAAACCCAAGCGAGGCTCCGAATGCTAAAAACATCCGGAGCCTCGCTTGTTATTGTGTTTATTGTTTTTTTGTTATTTTTTGCTTTTTTCTATTTTTTTCTGATTCTTTTGAAAATCATGATACTCAGCGGAACAACTGCAGCACCAATCAGTGCAGCTTTCAGTGCTTTTCCACAGCATTCGCAGGTATTTTCATCGTCAGCCCAGTCGTCGTCAAGGTCGTCATCGTCAAAGTCATCGGTAAAATCGTCCTTATCTTTGTCCTGACATTCGCAGTCTTCTTTTTTTTCTTCTACTTTTTCGGTTTCCTTTTTCTCAACCTTGGAGTCTCCGTCAATATCATATATTACCCTTCCGACAATATCATATACTACCCTTTTGGCAATTTTTCTCAGGATTTCATCCTGCGGTGCTGCACTTCCTACAAGCTCAAGTTCATACTCGCGATAATCAGCGTTCATATCGTATGTAATTTCAGCGCTGCAATACTCTGAAGAATAAGCTTCTACAGAATCAGTTTTCTTTGTATCTTCTTTTTTTTCTTCTTTTGTACAGACTAATTCCACCTTCTGGCCGTCTGCTTTTTCTTTGTCTCCAGACTCTACAACCTTAAGGGTAAAGCCAGCTTCTTTTGGCATGTCTGCCTCCACAAGAGCTTTGATTACGTCTGCAAACTGTCTTAAAGTTAATTTTTCCATTATTTTTTCCTCCTGTATTTAGGTGTTTTTTATTGTTGCATATTTAATATGCAGGATTTTTTGAAAATAAGAAAAATATTTTTTTTAAAAAATGTTCAATTGTTACAAAAATTTTACATATTAAATATGCAAGAAAAAATATAAACGATATATAAGGAGATTTAAAAAAATGAAAACACTAAACAAAAGGGTATTTTTGCTGCTTGCACTGCTGGCAGTAGTCTTATCTTGCGGTTTTTTTACAAAAAACGTATCAGCCGCAACGAAAACAGGATTCGTAACTATTAATGGGAAGACATATTACGTTAAGGAGGACGGCTCCAAAGCGAAGGGCTGGATGCAGCTGGGTAAATATAAATATTATTTTAATAAGAAAACCGGCGTACAGCAGAAAGGCTGGATGGTTGACAGAAAAGGCCGGAAGCGTTACTTTACGAGCAAAGCCGGCGTTATGTTGACTGGATGGCTGAAAGATTCAAAAGGAAACAGACGGTTTTTTGACCCGGACACAGGATTTATGACTACTGGGTGGATAGAGCTTGAAGGTGAAACGTATTATATGTACAAGAAATCAGGTGTTGCCGCAACTGGATGGGTAACAAACAAGAAAGGTGCAAAAAGATACTTCTCACAAGATGACTGTACTATGATGACTGGATGGGCAAAAAGTGAAAGCAATTACAAACGATACTTTGATGAAGAATCAGGTATCATGTATACAGGATTAAAGAAAGTCGGTGATAATTACTACTACTTCTATTCCAAAAGTGGAGTAATGGCGACAGGATGGCTTACAAGCAGTTCAGGAAATAAACGATATTTTGATAAAACAAGCGGGATTATGGCAATTGGTTCAGTTACCATTTCCGGCAAGAGCTATACATTCAAGAACAACGGTGTATTGGTTGAAGACACAGGGTCAAATACACAAAGCCCTTCTTCTTCAAAGACAGTCAAAAATTACCTGCTGGGAGCACTTCAGCCGGTCGGCAAAGCGTTGTATGTATGGGGCGGCGGATGGAATGACTCAACAAGAAAAGGCATTAGCCCTAAATGGCAGGAATGGTATAACAGCCAGAACAGCAGCTATAATTACAGGGATTATAACGATTTAAGTACAGCAAACCGTGCGAAAGGTCTTGACTGCTCCGGTTTTGTAGGATGGGCAGCTTATCAGGTTATGCAGCAGAAATCAGGGATTGGCTACGGGTATACAGTTGTAGCCGAGGAAGTCGGTTCATATTACCGTTCTAACGGCTGGGGTTCAATCCTTACTCAGTCAAGCCTCGCAAATGACGACTGGACATTAAAACCGGGTGATGTCGGATACAACAGCGGCCATACGTGGATTGTTATTGGCCAGTGTTCAGATAAGAGCGTTGTTATCGTTCACTCCACTCCTCAGGCAGGATGCCAGATTTCCGGAACAAGTACTCCAAGCGGTAATTATGACAGCGAAGCCGTAGCTTTGGCAAGAAAATACATGTCCAAATATCCAGGATATACAAAATATGATTACCACACAACAAGCGGAAATTATATCAGAAACGGAAATTATTTAAGATGGAACCGGTCAACATTAGGTGACCCGGACGGATACATGAATAAATCAGCAAGCCAGATTCTGGCAGATTTATTTAGTTAAAACATAGCAGGAGCCGCGATTTCTCGCGGCTCCTGCTTTTTTTTGTTTTTCGCTTTCTCATTCTTTTTTAAGCTTTTTCTTCTTTTTTTCTTTTTAGCTCCAATTTTCCTTCTCTTCTTCCTGCTTTATCTGCCGTATCGCCATCCACAAAAACGCGTCAACCGCAAAGCAGAACCCAGTAATCATCCTGCAGGCATTGCGGCCATATGTATCTTCTATCTCCTTCGGGTTTTCCGGGTTGATTTTAACGACAGCTCTTTTGCCTTTTTCTTTTCCGAATTTGAAAAACTCGCTTCTCGTTGCAGTATACGTTTTGCTGGCATTGCTGCTGCCGTAGTTGTACTGATATGTTACATATGTCGTGTAAGACGTTTTGTTATCTGATGACGGTGATGACGTTATATGTCGCTGCACGTCTGTAATTACTGCATTAACCGGCACGAAATCGGCATATTTTTGATAATATCTTACGTTCATCGCAAACAGTAATGCTGTTGCAATTAACATTGCCGCAAAAATTTTTGGGATGTATTTTTTGGTGTCTGGGTTTAGTGTCATTTGTGTCACCTTCTACCTGCTGCTTTTGCTATGCAATATTTGATAAACCGTACGATAAGTGATAATACCGGAACAGAAAACATAAAAATTGCAATGAAAAAGAAAGTATCAGAATCATCTTGGACTTCCGATGGGTTTTTTGGGTTACACTTGATTGTCGCTGTGTCGCCTATTTTCTTACCGTTTCTGAACGCTTCGTTTCTTTCTACGGTATAACTTTTGCCGTCGTATTTGTACTTGTATTCTATTTTATTTGGGTTATTTTCAGTACTTTTTGTTATATTCGTGATAATAGCATCAACTTCTACAAAATCTTGATATTTTTCTCGGCTTGATTTGAATCCCATTATCAGTAAAATTAAACTAAGAATGACTCCACCATAGGCGAGTAAACTTCCCAATGACAGTCTTTTTCTATGTTCCATAGCTTCCATCTCCTTTAAGTTTAATATGCAAAATCAGACAAAAAAAGAGCCCGCTTTGCGGGCTCCAAACCATTAAAGAGAATCAAGTTTTCCATTTCTGTATACATAAGCATGGTCGCTCAGCACACAATCAGGAGGAACTGAACTGCTATTGACGTCGCTAACCATACGAGACAATTCCTCAGGATATGGACAGCTTTTGCCAGAAACTACGATAAATTCGCAAGTGCTTGACGGAAAAATATAGAAAAAGTCATCAAACTGTTTTGCAATCATTTCAAGCACGCCATCATAAAACAAAGATGCTCCGGTGAAATTGTCTCTTGTTGTTACAACCATCATGTCCGAATCATGAGTTTCAAGGTCTTCTGGGACTTCTGGGACTTCTTCACCAGCTTCTTTCATATTGAAAAGCATTTCCTTAACAAGATTGCTCAGGTTACGAACCTCAATAGGCATTACAACCGGGGCGCTTTTAAACGCTTCAGTCATAACCTCTTTTTCAGTTTTACCCCATGTTTTCAGCAGTTTTTGTGAAACAATAAGGCTCATAACACCGTCGCTTCTTCGTCCAACCAAAAGGCGCGGGACGATAGCCAAGTCTTCAATACAGGTATACACCTTGTCCTTCAAATATGACGCATGACGGTTTTTGTTGTAAACGGCGATGAATAGTCTGCCTTTTGCTTCATCCCAGGACTCCAGCATCGTCAATACGGATGCATAGTTCACAGGTGGCTTCATGTTGAAAGATTCAATAATACCGTCAACAACTTTTTCCATCAAGACAGGATGCCCGCTGGTCAGCCTCTTCATATAATCGTCGTATATTTCTTCGATTCTTATGGCGGCTGTTAGCCCATTCTTGCATGGCTCTTTAATGAGACGGTGCTCTGAACCAAGCTTTCCAGGAGTTTCAACAATTTTCGTGTTGTATCCTCTTTCTTTCAGCTGTTCGATAACAATACTTTCAAATACTTCAAGTGTGATGTTACTCTTCATAGTTTTTGTCTCCTTTCTTAATCAGACAATTTTTATATTGACAAAATCAATATGCTGGATTTAACCGGAGACAAAAAACCAGATTACGCGGCGGGCTCTGTCTTTGTTTCTGTTTTTTGTTCTATCTTTATTCCTTTCTTCTTTCTCTCTTTCTTCTCCACAACCATATCCTTCAGAAATTTCCAATATTTCTTTTCCACTCCTGCCGCCATGGAATACATTGTCTCAATATACATCTGCCATTCTTTTGGCTTTATTTTTAAGAATTCTTTTGTTAGTTCCGGATATAATATCGCAACAGCCTTATGCTCAAAAAATGTTATCTGGTCATTTTTTTGAATATTTGTAAGCCGTGGTTCCTTGCCGTCAACATGGAATTTCTCAAGATAATTTACCCAGTCAAGGTCTGTAAATTCACCAAAAAGTTTCTTTTCCTGTTTATTTTCAACAGACAGTAAATCTTTTGCACTATCTCTGAGTTTTAAAATATAAAACCATCCGTAAGTGCCTTCTATCTCCTGTTGGTAAATCAGACCATCATTATCAAGGATATGTATAGCTTTTTTCACCTCTTCTCCGGTCAGCAAACCATATTTTCCACTGTTTTCAATATCTTCAATGTCAGACTGCAAAGTCTGGCTCATACCCCTCAGGTTCTTGACAACGGCGTTTTCGGTTATGTATTTTTCATTTTTGGCGATAAGCCGCAGGGCGTCAATGGCCACAAGACTTCCATATGACTGCAGGCTTCTGAATTCTGCTTCTTTTTCTTCCTGCTTTCTTTTTTGCTCTAACTCATACTCTTTTCTGCTATTTTTAAGCCATTTTTTAATTTCTGTTCCGGTGATTTTTTCGTCAGGGGCAATAATAAGCTTGCCGAGGCAATGCTTTCCACGAATCACGATATTTTCGTCTTTCAATGCATATGACATATTTAAATCATCCTGCAAACCTTCTGCCTGCAGAGACTCTATTGTTTTTTGACATATTTTTATGGTTTTCTTTTGTGCGTTTAGGCGTTTTGCCAGCAGACATAATTCAGTTTTTTGCTGCTCATCCATCGTAACAGAGTCATTTGCAATGTCGTATGCGAAGCTGTAGTTATTCAGCACAAAGTGAATGCAGCCGTTTTTAAATTTTGAATTTAAGAAATCACCGACATAACAATCAGAGGTCTGCATTTTCCTTGAAGATACAGCATGCACCAGCCTTAGAATCTGCCTCTTGCTTTCATCAGCCGCCAGCCATAAGTTTTCATCAACCTTCATATCTTTTTGTTTTTTGAGATATTTGCAGGTCATTTCATAAATATGCATCGCACCATCGGTAGTAATTAACAAATCCTGTACAGGTGATTTTGCCACACTCATAATTTTTTTCTTTAAGAATGCAGCATTTAATTCGTTATCGTCCGCCAAAGTAGAAATGCTCCTCGTCGCCTCAACAAGCCTGCCAATGACTGTACTCTTATGCATAAGATATAATGTAACTTTAATTTCAGCGAAAATGTTATATTTAAGACGGCTTACAGATGCATCAGCATTGACCTCACCGAAAATCGGGTTGAACTTTGTTACTTCTTTATTTCGGTTAATCTCGCTTACGGCTGCTTTAAGCTCATTTCGCAGGACATCCCTGATTTTTATTTCTTTCTCTCGCACTTCATTTTCAAGCCTTATTCTTTCTTTTTGCTTTTCCAGATTTCTTTGTATTCTCTTTTTCTGTTCTTCTTTTTCGTGCTGACATTTATTCAGATACTTGTCAAATGCCTGCCTGCTTGTAATTGATGCTTTCGGTATGCTTACAATATCTCCACCTGCAACATGGCGAATTAACATGTTTCCTTTTTTGCTGATTATAACGTTGTATCCATTATTGCATGGAACAAACAAATCCATATATTCTCTCGCCCACGACCATTCCTCCGCTGTCGCCTGGCGTCTCTGCTTGCTATTCTTACCCATATATTTTAATCACCTCTCAGGTATTATTTTCTACATACAATATGCCAGATTTTCATCCATGGGCAGCAATTTTTGCGGATTTTCTTTTATATATTTTTCAGCATTTTATATCTGATAACAAAATTTTTCCAACAAGAAAGGAGCTTATATTATGAGCAAAATGGCAAAAGAATTTGCAGAAAAATATCTGAAGGAAGAGCTTGATTCCCGGTTGAAACACCTTGGAGGTCAGCCTGACGCACTTTGTCAGGCATACCAGGCAGCACTTGAGGCTATGGCGCCAAAAAAGAAGTGCTATGTTTTTACCGTTGAAACAAGAGATGCGCAGGCTTATCTGGAGCCGGCTTGCATTCCACCGTCAGATGAAGACGAATGGGAAGATGAGGATGTTGAAGAACTGGACGAAGAAGACATCTGGTCTGATGTAAGCGGAAGCATTATCTACGATAAAATTTACGCAAATTCCAAAGAAGAAGCCGTACAGGCGTTTATTAAAAAATGCCCGCAGCATGATATTGACAGCTTTGGCATTGAAACATATATCGCACCGGATGACGACAACACACGCAGCAAAAATAAAGCTGCGGCTAAGTTTCTTAAAGAAGAAATGAAGCATCGTTTGAATATTCTTGAAGGATGCCCGGATTTACTTTACCAGGCTTGCGATATTGCAGTTAAAATGCTGAAGCCGAAGAAATGCTATCTCATTACAGCCGACACCAGAGACGCGCAGGCATGCCTGCCACCAGTATCTGACGAGCCAAAAGAAGATATTTCCGAATGGAAAGAGGAAGCTATGGATGACGAGGATAACTGGATTGACGTGAAAGGTGAAATCATTTACGACAGAATTTATGCAAAGTCCAAAAAGAAAGCTATGAATAAGCTGTTTAAGATGTATCCGGAGTATGACATCAGCTGCTTTGGTGTAGAGGAATATGTCATGCCATATTGCGATACCGAGGAAGATTAACTTCTTAACCATAATTTGAGCCGTTTTTACGGCTCTTTTTTGCTGTCTTGTTTTCCTGCATATTAGATATGAAAAATATTTCGCAAACACGAAAGGAGAAATCGATATGGAAAAATGTTTAACACCGGAAGAAAGACAGGGAAAGGAAGTCGTTATTAAATATCTTCGCGGAGAATTGAAAGAACGCCTGGACTACCTGAACGGCGAGCCAGACAACCTCTGCAAAGCATATCAGACAATTATTGAGTCGATACAGCATCAGCTTGATGCAAGAGATATTGTTAAAGAAACTAACGACTTTCTTCACAATGAGAAAATCGGATTTGGGACGTTAATCCGTGCATTTAACTTCTTTTCTGACCTGACATCAGAAGAAAGAGGTGTGGTGATTGAGGCTTATAAGAACAACGCGTTTAATGGTCATGGATGGTATTAACTTGTCAGCAAAGTCATGAACATCAGTCACAATTTGAGCCGTTATTACGGCTCTTTCTTGTTATCTTGCTTTTCTGTATATTAGATATGAAAGATATTTCGCAAGCACGAAAGGAGAAATTAATATGGAAAAATGTTTAACACAGACAGAAAGACAGGAAAAGAAAACTGCTATCAGATATCTTCGCGGAGAGCTAAAAGAACGCCTTGACTACCTGAACGGCAAGCCAGATAATCTCTGCAAAGCATATCAGGCAATCATTGAGTCTATGCAGCGCCAGATTGGAGCGAAAGATGTAGTTGAGGAAACTCACAGTGTTCTTCGTGCCGAGCAAATCAGCTTTAAGGCCATGCTTCGGATATTTAATTTCTTTTCTGAATTAACTCCAGACGAAAGAAATGTGATAATTGAGGCATCTAAGAATGGTGAATTTGATGGTGAATTTGACGGCACCGGATGGTAATGCATCCTCTTTTTTGTCTTGTCGTTTTCAGCATATTAAATATGAAAATATTTCACGAATAAGAAGGGAGCATACACTATGAAAAAATGTTTAACACTAGAAGAAAGAAAAGAAAAACAGGTTGCAATCAAGTACCTGTACAGAGAACTGTATGAGCGTCTCGAATGTCTGGATTACAGGCCAGACAGCCTCTGCAATGCATACCTGACAATCATTGAATCAATGCAAAGCCAGATTGGTGAAAGAAACATAATTAAAGAAACACATGATTTTCTTGAATCCAGGGAAATCGGGACAGAAACCTTCATGCAGGCATTTTCTTTCTTTTCCGGTATGACACAGGATGAGAAGAATCAGATAATGAAGGCCTACAAAAACGGAGAGTTTGATGGGCATAAAGGCCAGAATTCCTGACAGTAAAAGAGAGAGAAACAGCGGGCATCTGCTGCTTCTTTCTTTTTTGTTTTGCGGGCATTATATTACAGATATTTCACCCCTGGCATTTCATCTCTTGCCGGCAAAACCGGCAAAAAACAAAAAAAGGAAGAAGCCAATTACCGGCCAATCTCCCTTTTCTTCTTTTTCTAAATACCTATCAGATTCTCGAATACTTGACAAAAATTTCTTCTTTCGCTTTTCTTATCCGTCTATTCTCCTCATCGCTGATGACCGCCGCATGCACTGCAGCCGCCACAGCTACTACAATCCAAGGCCACATACTATACACCTCCTGCTTTCGCTATATTATATTTTTTTAAGCGTTCCTTTTCCTCCTCTTTTTGCTTTTGCCAGTTTGGAAAACGGAATCTGCTTTTTGTTCTTTAAGGTTAAAATCAACTCAGCTGGCGGCTGTTCTTCAGCAGGCAAGTTGTCATCTTTCGCCGCCGTTTCATCTACAGGTATTTTTTCGCCGCCTGCCGGCATTGCTTCCGGCATCATGTTTACACTTCCGGCATCATCTTTATTCTTTTCCTCGCTATCCTCTCCCGCCGGCGTCTCTTCGTCTCCAGTTTCAGTCGCCTTCTTTACATCTTCCGGCCATACAAAGAACACATCACTCAGTTTTTCGCCGTCCTTCATTGCTATACCGGCAACCGTTCCGGCTCCCCTCTTTTTCTCAGGGATGTCTGCCGCAGCAAACCGCAAAAACCTTCCAGCTTCACTTACAAGCACGATTTCAGGCTCACTTTTCTCTACTTTCACAAAATTCGTACATACCTCACCGTCTTTCAGCTTGATGTACTTAGTATTTTTTGATTTCACGTTAAATTCAATACCAGGCAGTTTCTTTACGCCGCCCAAATTAGTTACCATAATATAATTATTAACAACCTTTTCACATGCCATACCTTTCATCGCTTCAGCATACAGAATAAGGTCTGTCGTAGTATCCAGCGTTGAAACATTATCAACCGGAATACTCTTGTCCCTGAACTTGCCAAATGGAATCTTATTTGCTGGCACAGTATGCATGATTCCGTTTTCTGTAATAAACACAACCTTATCATCGCTCATCACCGGAATGACCCATTTACTTTCAGAGTCTGCTGCTTCCTTATTCTTTTCATAGACCGTATCACTCACAGCCCTGACATATCCGAATTTATCCATCAGCACAACTTCTTTAAAAGCCTTCGGTGCTTCTTTTTTAATCACTGCTTTCTCAATATTTTTGATGCTTGTTTTTCTTGGCTGTCCGTATTCCTTAATGATACTCTCTAAATCATCTTTGATTACTTTTTTCATATATTTTTTATCACTCAGGATTTTTATATATTTTTCAATATTCTGTTTTGTTTTTTCATTTTCTTTCTTTAAGGCTTCCAGTTCCAAGCCAATCAGACGTGAAAGACGCATATCCAGTATTGCGTCCGCCTGCAATTCTGTAAAGTCAAATGTCTTTGCAATCTTTTTATCTTCCGCGATGCGGTATTTTATATTGTCAACATTGCCCGTCATTAAGCATTCTTTTGCTTCTGTTTTTGTCTTACTGCCTCTGATTGTCTCAATCACCGCATCCAAAACATCAATCGCTTTGATTAAACCTTCCTGCACTTCTGCTTTTTCTTTTTCTTTTGCAAGCATTGTTGTATATTTGCGTGTATTGATTTCAAATAAGAAGCTGATGTGATATTCCAGGGCAGATTTTAAGGTAAGTGTCTCCGGGCGTCCGTTTGCGATAGCTAGCATGTTGACACCAAAGGTATCTTCCAGTTTTGTTTTACTGAGCAGGACAGTCTTAATTTTTTCGGCATCTTCTTCAGACACGTTTTTCTTTAAGTCCAGAACGATTTTAATGCCTTCTTTTGATGACTGGTTTGAAATATCCACAATATCCGGAATCTGTTTGGAATCCACAAGCATTGCCACGTCATTTAAGAAATTTGCAATACCGGCGCCAATCATTGTATACGGAATTTCAGTAATAACAAGGCGGTTTATCTGTCTATTCTTTTCATGTGTCACCCTGCCTTGTACTCTGATTTTTCCTGTTCCGGTCTTGTAAATTTCCAAAAGGTCGTTACTGTTTGCCACAATGCCGCCAGTAGGGAAGTCAGGGCCTTTCACAAAATCCATCAGCTCTTCAATGCTGGCACCTGGGGTATCAATCAAATATTCTTCCGCTTTCAACACTTCCACCAAGTTATGAGACGGTGTTGAAGTAGTCATACCGACAGCGATACCTTCAGAGCCGTTGATTAAAAAGTTTGGAATTTTTACGGGCAGTACCTCAGGTTCCTTTTCTGTCTCGTCATAGTTCGGGACATAGTCTACAACTTTTTTGTCAAGGTCAGCCAGGTAATTTTCCTGCGTGATTTTCTGCAGCCTTGATTCTGTATATCGCTGTGCAGCAGCTCCGTCACCCTCAATTGAACCGAAGTTACCGTGACCATCCACAAGCGGAATTTCACGCTTGAAGTCCTGTGCCATCACAACCATCGCGTCATAGATGGATGAATCGCCGTGCGGGTGAAATTTACCCATTGTATCACCAATGATACGAGCTGATTTTCTGTAAGGCTTATTGTAATCCAGTCCCAGCTCTTCACCCATATCATACAGGATACGGCGCTGCACCGGTTTCAGACCATCACGGATATCAGGTACCGCTCTTGCGATGATTACACTCATTGCATAGTCAATATATGACTGTTTCATAATATCTGAATACTCCTGCTTGATGATTTTCTCCTCAGCAGGCTCAAAAAGGCTTAACTGACCATCATCTGTAGTTTTTTTATGCATTATTTTCCCTCCAAATTTGATTCTTTGTTTCTTTTGCTGTATCTAGTATGCCGAAATTGTGAACTACCCGCATCTAAAGAAGCAGACTTCCGAGGAAGACAGTCTAAAGACACAGGTTTCGAGCCCGCGGGCTCTCTCTTTTCCTGCCTAACCGGGTGACATATTATGCCACGTCCGTAAGCGTGACCCCGTAGCTCGGCAGGCTACTCCGGTGTTCCACCGGTAATGTTATCGAGTTACCAAAAAATTGTATTTTATGCAATCGTAGTAATCAGTGAAGGCTTGGAATATCCTTCTACTGATGGTCTAATCATATTCTCTTTAATAGTCCTCAGTCCTTCTTCCAGGATGTTAATAGCAGCATTTTTGTCACGGGGCATAATATTTCCGCATACCGGGCAGACATAAACTCTGTCAGACAGTCGTAAATCATCATTTTTGTAACCGCAATGATGACAGGTCTTAGATGAAGGATACCATCTGCTGGCACGTACAAGAATCTTTCCGTATTTCAAGCAGAGTTCCTCCAGGATTGCCGTGAATCTTCCCCATCCGACATCGGACACGGATTTTCCAAGGCTGAGAGCATTTTTCATTGCTTTAATATCGAGGTCTTCAATCGCAATCACATCGTAAGTTCTAGCAAGTCTTACAGCAATCTGATGAAGAAAATCTTCTCTGCGATGCTTGGCTTTCGCATGCAGTCTGGCGATTTTCTCGCTCTGCTTGTTGTAATTGTTAGAATCTTTAACCATATGAGAACGTCTGCGCTGCTCTTTTGCGATACGCTTCTCAAGCTTTCGATACTGCTTAATAAATTTTATTTCCTTTCCGTTTAGTTCATAAGACGGTTTATTTCCTGATGAATCTATATATAAGAAAGGTACTGACATATCAAGCCCAATTCCGGAAATCACATTTATATCACTGGAAGAAAAGAGCTTCTGTAATCTGTCCGATAATTCAGCCTCTTCGGCTGGATATTCAATCAGGATTGAAAAATACCATTTACCGTCTGGTTCATGTGTAACCGTAACGCTTTTAAGTGTGCCGTTTGGCTTAATTGGTCTATGCATAGAAAGTTTTATCAAACCGTTAATTTTGGGAAGACGGAGTCTATCATCCTCAATACGGATATTATTTCTGATGCAACTTGTCGTGTAAGAATTCTTACACTGATGCTTTTTCTTGCGCTTAGGAGCACCTCTTTTACCGGCAAAATAGTCGCTTCTTGCCTTTTCAAGGTTTATCTGAACATTTGCTAGCGCCATGGAATCCCTGTCTTTAAGCCATTCCAGGCCTGATACATCTTTGTAATCAGCCGGGGTCATCGGTATCGAAATGCCATACAGCTTCCACATCAATTTATAATCTGAAAGCATACGGTTCCACATAAAACGTGAAGCACCAATGTTCTGGTTCAAGTCTGATGCCTGCTCTTCTGTCGGATGACCGCAGAATCTGTAAGCCACAAATACGGTATCGCATTTTGCAACACGCTTTGAGGAAGACTTCTTCCCTGACAGTTTCTTGGAAGGAATTGCAAACCTGCCGTTAATAACATCATAGATGCTGCCAAGGTCCAATCGCTTACAGATATTTTCAATACCTGATATGGCAATTTTAGCAATCGTATTCAGTTTGTTATATGTAATACAAGATTTTACAAAATCAACCCGCATGGACTTTTTCTTTGTCATATCAAAAACCTCCTGCTTTTTCTTACATATTTAATATGCCTAAAAAATCCAAAACGGGATGATTTTTTGCGAAAAATTTTTGCTTCTCTATACCGAAGCATAGAGAAATTAATAAAAAAGCGTATTATTTTTTGCGAAAAAAATAAGCCCGCAGTTCTGCAGGCAAAAAAATACGGCGGGCAAAAGCCCGCCGGGTTAATCGTATTTAATTGTAGATATTTTTATTTTGTTGCTGCTGTCACTGATTTTTCCGACATATCTTTTCAGCGTGTCCTGGATTTCCTTATTGGTCGTATAGGTCATATCTTTACATATTTTCCAGGATTCGCTTATCGGCAGGCCAATGTATACCCGGCCGTCAACTCCGGTTGTACAGAAAATCATCTTTTCCGGGTTGTTCAGCCTCATATTTTTGTATAGCAGCGCGCCGATTCCGTGCATTTCGCATTCGTTTATTACGAACACATAGTTCTTTATCCACTCCTCCGGGCTGATAAGCATACTTTCTGTATTACATACCGCGATGTAATCATCGTATACAGATTTGCTATCAGATGGAAAATCAGGCGGAGTTTCTTTCATCAGCTTCAGAAGTTTTCGCTGATTGATATCAATATCATCAACACATATACCATATATTGCTCTGCTCATTTCGTCCTGCTTTCTTTATATTTTTTGCTTGTTTTTAACATTTTTGGCCTCAATTACGATTTCCTCTTCTCCTCGTCTGTTGAAGAAAGCAAGGGTATCTTTTTTATTTACCGTTCCTTCCAAAACATATCCTTCACCAAAACGATTTGAGAACCATTCTGCCTTATCATACTCTCTCGTCCATGACATTCCATTAGGATTTCTTCCAGATGTAACACCGCGATAAACAATAAAGTTTTCCGGCAAGGCTGTATATGTTTCATATTCATCATCATACATCAGCGATTTTTTATCTGCAAGCCGAAACCACCTTGCCGCAAGAGACACTGACACATTCACATCTCCATTCGGATTTTCTTCTTCTGTCCAGAATTTTCCAAGCAGCAGACTGAAGTCTTGCAGCGATAGATATTCTTTAATGTATTTAAGAAATGTCAGATAATACGAATTTCTTATAATGTACGAACATCTTATCAGTGTATCGGTGCTGTCTATTTTTTCTTCCATCTTTTTGGTTGCTTTTTGAAGCCCTTCCGGTTTTGTAATATCAACAATTTTACCATCAACACTTGAATATCCAGTATCAAAGATTGGATGTTGAATTATAATTGGAGATAAATCGGTCTCTTCTATTGGCATATACAAAAACAGCTTCAGCGTTTCTTTTACCGCTTCTAAATCAGTCTTTTTTCGCATAGTTTCAATCTCTTTTCTATACTTTTCTGAATTTATTTTATCATATTCTGTCGTCTTACGCAAACGAAAAAGCCGCCAGTTTTTGTTTTTATTCCACGACACACAAAAGAACCGCCGGCTAATGCCGGCGGTTCAATACAAAATGCTCTATTTTTCAGTTTTTCAATCCGCAATATCCTTAAACACTGCATCAAACTCTTCTTTTGTCAGAGTCTTATTCAGGCGATATACGTAATTCGGCTCTGTCAGCCGCAGCCTGCCATACGGATGATTTGGATTTACAGGCTCAGCGTAAAAGAATTTCTCTCCACGTTTAAAGGCTTCTTTTGCCCATTGTGTCAGGTCTTCTCTGCGGTAAAGTCTCGGTTCGCCATCATCCACGGCAGAGTACCCATTTGTACATACGGGGACAAAACATTTCTTTAAGTCCTTTACGTTCTGCAGTGGTTTTTTGCCTGTCAACAGGTCAAGCCTGTCCTGGATTTTTTTAACGTTTTCGTTTTGTCTTTTTTTTCTGTTTCCAGAACAAAGCCAATTCTTTTCTGCTTCCAAAACAAAACCAAAGACACAAAAACCGGTCTCATCAGACAGCCAGTCTGCAACGCCCTCTTCGTCAATGCCGTTCGGAATATCCATTTCTGTCGGGAGTGTTTTTAAAACCTCCTCATCACCATCAGTATCCCATTTAATATCAATCGCTCTCATGATTATTCTCCTCTCTTTCTTTGCGATAAGTTTTTAAATATTCATCCAGTTCTCCTGCTGGCACAAATTCCATCTCAACGACAACTGTAAGCCCTTTTTCAATTCCCTCATCCGGCATAGTCCACTCTTCGGATGCAATGACGTCTTCGCTATCGTAGTAAGAATCGCCGTCAAGCGGAATTATTTTTCCATCTGCCACCTTAAAGCAGCCGCAGAATTCGCCATCAATATTATTGCCGGTTGCCGGCGGGGAATCCCGTTTCTCGTCATATCCACGATAAGAGACGTAATCAAAATTTTTACCGGCGATAATATCACCAATTGTAGGATAAGGCTTTGTGTATTTTTTTAACATTCCTTTTTCCTCCTTTCTTCAGCCAAACCAAACAGGCATTCTCTCAGTTCGCTGCCATCAAAGAACTTTTTGTGAACCCTCCCCGCCTAATCCGCTTTCGCGAATATAGACGGGGCTTCCAAACTCCGCATGAACTTTCGTTCATGCCTGCTACTTTAGGTAGGAGTGGATACCTGACCACAGATACAGCGCAAACTCAGTGGCTCTGTCGCGCGGCATCGCCTTTGGCCGGAGCTTCAGGCTTTACCTTGGATGCGCAGAGTACCGCATAAGCGTTAATTAGTGTGGCCAGGCAGCAGCTGGTCCGTCTGTTGAGTTCTGGGACTTTGGCCAGGACTAACAACTCTTCCTTTGCAGAAAGAGATTTAAGGAGTACACGGATAAAGAACCGTGCACCAATATTTTTAGATGCGGAAAGGTCGCAGTTGTAGACCTTACCGGTTGTAAATTTACATAATTCATAAGTATTAAATCCTGCATCTTTGCCGCGGAGAACTTTTCCGGAGCCGTCAAATGCAAGACGTGATGTATTTACAGCGCAGATATAAGAAACACGGATTCCGTTTCTGGCAGCAAGCGCTTCAACGCGGTGCTGGATATCACGTTTCCTCCATAAGGAAAGCTTCTGTTTGTTTCCTCTCCTCTTTTTCTTCATATTGAGGTGTTCAAAAACAATAACGTTCGCTTTGGATTCCATGGCGAATCTGACAATCTCCGCAGCTGTTTTAATGGCGATTGTCTCATTATAGTTATTTGCCAGTCTCCAAAGCCTTGGTGTCTTATGATTACCATTCTGCTGTGCTTTTTTGATAGCATTCAGCAACCCATACATACGGTCTTTTTCTACAGGATGGTTGATGAATCGCTGTCCTGTGACAGTTCCGTCTTTATGTACTACTGAACACACTGCGTCTGTATTGATGCCCAAATCTACTCCAATCACCGTCTCGACTTCCTTATCTTTCTTAAACTTCGGAAACTTAGAGTTTGCCATTTCGTAAGAAATACGGAGTTCATATCGGTGATTACGTTTTACAAGAACAGGGGCAGAAGCTTTCCATGCTTTCATATGACTATAAGCATACATGAAATCACAATCACGTATCACAAAAGTTTCCCAAATCCAGTCCTTACCATTATATAATTTCAGGCTTACGATATTTGTTTCTTCGCTGTTAAGGAATGTATTATTTCTGTAAAAGCACGGCATTGTGTTCTGATTTCGGTTCAGATATGGTCTGCAGCCATGCTTTCCTCCATTCTCCCAATTCTGCAACTGAGAGCGGTAAGACAGCATCAGTCCGATTGAAGTATTGATTGCATCGCGTCTGAGATAACTCGGAAATTTGTAAAATTCCTTATCGAAACGTTTATATACAGCATCATTATTCTCCGTGGAATGGATTAAACGTTCCATTTTCTGCTGTCTTCTCTGCTGTGCTGAAATAATAACTTTTCCATCATCGCCTGTTATACTTTCAAGAGATTTCAATTCGTCAAAATGACGTATTGCAATGTCAGAGATATAATGTACGGCATTGCGGTATATTTTAATTGTCTTGTCGAAAATATGATAGGCTTCTGTGATTTTTAATCCATATGATACTGTTGCCATACATTGGCACCTCCTTGCCTTAAAATTTCTTACATACATATATAATATGCAGGATTTTTAAAAGTTTTGTCGTTTTTTGCGAAAAAAATGCAAAGTTTATTTTGCCAGTTTCTCGTAACAGCACTTACCCCGCCTAAACGTCAGACATGACATTTTTAGATGTCTGACGCTATAGACGTGGTATGCGTGCATGGCTATTCTAGTTTTTTATCAACAACAACTACAAGCTCTTTTTCAAACGGCTCTGAGAAGAATAATACCGGCTCGGCTTCGTCATATGTTTTATCGTCTGAAACGATTTTGCCGTTCTCAACTTTAAACCATCCTATGACGCTTCCGATTTTGTTTTCTGTTGCTTTTGGAATATCATTTTCGACATCATACCCGCAATACACTACGATACGGTAGTCCTTCCCGGCAATCAGGTCTCCGATTGTCATCGTTGAATCAACTTTTGTATACATTTTTTGACCCCTTTCTTATTATATTTTTACAAAGACAATATGCCGGATTTTTGTAAAGGCAAAAAAAAGAACAGCCTTTGGCTGTCCTATAATTTGAATATGCTGGATTTTTTGTCTATCTTGTCAAGTATATATGACCTTAATACTGTCACATCCTTATATTCTTCTTCGTCAAGCTTTTTCAGTATTTTCCTCAGCGCTGTATCAGTAAAGACTCCGTCTTTGATAAAGCCAATTATTACCTGATTCCAGTCTGATTCATTGTTTAATGCGTCAGATAAAAACAGAGCTGCGTTTCTGGTAATATACGCCTTTGTTTTTGTGTCCGGATATATCTTTCGCTGTTCTATCGCAGCAGACCGGGCGATTGCATCTTTACTATAAGGATACATCGCCGGTGGCATTCTATTGTCGTTTGATTCAGCCAAACGGCATATAGCTCTTGCCGCTGACGGTATTTCGGTTAACATCTTCGGCATGATGATTACTGGCAGCCCTTCAATCTCAAGCTTCCAGATATTACAGTAATGACAGATACAGAGATTCCCGCCTCTTAATCCAATCTTGGCAATACCTGACCAGGACATATTTTCCATAACCTTTTTGGGTATATAGATGTATGAGGCATTCGGGAAAGCAGCAGCACCTATATTCTGCACTGTTGACGGTATGTGTATTTCATACATATCTGACTGGCCTGCACAGGAGGCAAAACCTTTTGAAGTGCCAACTGTGTTGAACGCGCCGGGGCCGATTGTCCTTAATCCTTCTGGCAGGTTGATTTCACTCATGGAAGTATTGTTAAATGCATCGCCTCCGATACCTCTTAGCCTAGCATGAAAAGTAAAGTGCTTTAAATTAATACAGCCAAAAAAGGCATAATCTCTAATTCTTTCCACATTTTTTCCACCTTCTACCTCTTTCAGATTCCAAGACCGAGAAAATGCATATTTATCAATGATTTCTACAGAGTCAGGAAGAACGACTTTATCAAACTTGCAGTTTCGGCATGCTTCAACAAATATCATCTTTGTACCGTCTGGAATGATAAGAGTTCCTTCTTTACCTTTCGGGCAGAGATAAAGATTCTCTCCGCTGCCTGAATATAACAGGCCGTCTATAGTGCAAAACCTGTTATCCGGTGAAATAATCTCAAAACTTTCAATTGTCTGCAATGCAGCGTTGCGAAGTATTTTTGTGACATAGTTAACAGTCAAATCAGTTTTTGAGTCTTTGATTATAAGCTCCTTGATTGGTTTGTCAACAGTAATCTGAAAGTGTTTGTATCGCACCCTGTCCAAAAAGTGTTTCAGGTCTTTGAATGTGTTTACGGTCAGTGTTCTGCCGTCTTTAGATATTTCGGCACTTTTGTTCATTTTTTTGCTCCCTTCTTTTTGTGTTGCTTATGTTACAGATTTAATATGCCGGAAGCAGAAAGAAAAAGAAACATGGCTGACGCCCTGCTTCTTAGATACGAAATGTGTTTTGTGGACAGTTACTTATGGAGTTGAGGATATATGTTTTAAGGACAGTCAGGTTTTGAGTGTCTTCAACTTTCTCAACTTCTTTAAGCAGACGCTTCAATGCAGTATCCGTAAATACCTTATCATTGATAAGTCCGACCATAAGTTCTTCTCCGTTTTTAACTAACGGATTGCAGATGATGTTCTGGAATATTATTGAAATATTTCTTGTAATAAACCGTTTAAGATTTGTATTCGGGTATTTTCTGCATTGCTCTAATGCAGCAGTCAAGCCAGTTGCACTCTGGCTGTATCTGTATATTTCCGGAGGCATAGTATCTTCTGAAAGCATGAATTTATTGATTTCATCTGATGCCGCATCAAGCTTTGAGCGGTCTATGTCTTTCGGCATGATGATATCAGGTTTGCCATCAATTTTAAGCCTCCACATATTACACGGATAGCAATGCTGAAGATTTCCGCTTCTGAGGCATGCATTTATCAGCTTTCGGTTTACAAATGATGTGTGGACATTAGCAGCATTTGAAAACGCTCCTGGTTGAATATACCCTATTGATGACGGAATGCTAATATCATACATGCCATCAGGGCCAACATCAGCGTTTTTGCCATTATGCAGGGCCGCAGTGTTAAAAGCATCTCTTCCTACGCGCCAAATGCTGTCTGGAAGGTCTATTTCTGTCAATGTGGTGTTCATGAAAGCGCTGTCGCCAATTTCTTCTACCATATCTCCGAGTTCAAAATATTTTAGCTTTTGGCAGTTTAGAAATGCGCCATTGTAGATTTTTATTATTCCTTTTCCGCCTTCCACTCTTTCCAGATTTGCATTGCGATAGCATGCAAACACACCGATTGATTCAACTGAATCCGGCAACACCAGCACTGAAAAGCTGCAGGCTGAGCATGATATATCAGAAATGCTTTTTGTTCCATCTGGAATTACGAGTACACCTTTTCTTCCTCGCGGGCAGAACAGCAGACGTTCTTTGTCTCCTGAATATAGCAGGCCGTCAACGGTACAGAAATATTTATCAGGATTGCTTATACTGATTGTTTCTAATCTCCTCAGAGGCTGTTTGTCTAGTAACTGCTTTATTTCGTGAGACTTCATATTGCATTTTGCTTCATTAACAACCAATTTTGTCACAGAATCAGGAAAACCTCTTTGCGAAGATTCCAATGCGTGAATATATTTTTTCAGCGCAGTGAACGTTTCTACTGTCAAGGTATCTTCAATTACTTCAGCCCAGTTTTCGTCAGTTATATTCAAAATCATATCATCTCTTCCTTTCTTTATTGTTTTTCATATACAATATGCCATTTTTGGGCAAAAGAAAAAGCCTCCAAAAAAGAGGCTTAAAAAACAGTCTTACGCGAAAGATGCACACTGGAAAAATCCGATATGAGACTCCCAATCGAAATCATCAGGCACGTATGCCGCAAGTTTTTCCTTGAATTCTTTGATGATTTCCTCAGTGGACTTATACCCGTCATCTCCAAGCAAATCCTGCGGGCGTGTAGACTTGTCAGTGTAGATGATATAAGAACCATCTTCCACATCCACAAACTTACCGCGGGCTGGCTTTTTGAATGGATAGAGCACTCCGCCAGAGTGTTCTTCTTCGCAGTATTCCACGCAGTTGAACAATTCTTTCTTATGTTCGGCAGCAGCTCTTTCATTTACGCATGATTCAAGTGAATGAAAGTCTTCCAGCAGGCTCTGTCTGTATGCAGAACGCAGGAAATAGAAAGAATCGCTTCCATATTCTGAAATCGTGCAATCGATAAAGTCAATGTCTCTATCGGTTACACCATCCTTCCTGTATGTCTCCAAAAGATATCTCGTGAAAAAATCCCTTACTTCTTCTTTAGGGAAAACTAAAGCAGTTCCGCTTGTTGCGCTCCAGTATTCTGACATAATATTATCTCCTTCCTTATTCTTCGTTATTGTTTGATGTTATCACGATATCGCCTTCAACGTCAAGTTCTTCCGAGTCGCAGATATACTCTGCGTTTTTCGGGAAAGGCATATTTTTCCAGTTCTTTTCCAGGTAAGCGACAGCTTCCTCACGTGTTGTAATATCGTCCGGAATATCAGCTGTTACCTGGCCGCAAACCTGGTAAATTACGTTGTAAGTTACTTTAGACATATTTTTGTCTCCTTTCTTGTTGTCTTGTTTTTTTTGATACACTTTTAATATGCTGAAATTTTTACACCGCAAAAAAACAAATCAATTGTCATTTGTCGGCAAAAATGATACAATTACAGTATACAAATCCGACAACTGGACACCGCCCGGTCCTGCCAATTGTTAAGAGAGATATTCCACCGGGTTTTTCGGTATCAGACAAAGAGTACCGGCCAACCATGCATCCGAAATGTGCGGCGGCTCTGGCAGACAAAGACGGGAAAAGAAACTGATGCTTAAAGGAAGAACGGAAGTTACCGCGAGCAAGCGGGAGGATTTACACAAAAAAAGAGGCCGCATAAATGCGGTCTCGTATTGTTTTTTTGTACATTAGCATTCGGAATAAGACCACTTGCTGCGCTCTTCCTGGGAGCACCAATCATCAGGGTCAGGCCGTGCAGTATAGAATAAGCAGTTCTGACAGATGGCGCTGCGGCAGCTGACAGGTCTATCATCTCCTCGCATTACTCCAAACAGGTCTCCGGAACATGCGATTTTTGCGATGTCTTCGGAATATTTTTTCAAATGTGTCATTATCTTTCTCCTTTCTTTTTTTGTCTGGAATATATATCCAATATACCAGATTCTTGTCGGCAAAAAAAATAAATACAGAACACTTTTTTGGGCTATGTCCAGACATATGGTTGATTTTTGATAATAATGGAAAACCCAGTATTTGCAGTCATTTCCGATTATGCCGGAAAAATATCTTTTCTGCGTCCTTTGTGGATTTTTTTTGTAATTTAAGCATATTAAGAAAGAAAGGAGTAATTTTAATGAAAGTAAAATATATATTCTTAATCATGCTTCTGTTAATACTAGCTGTATGCCTCACTACATGTGCCAGCTATAATACATCTGACAAAGACTGGCCAACATATGATTCGATGTCGACGGCAGTCAATATAAGCTTTTTCTAACAAAAGCTCTATATACCTGATGCAAGGAGCCGTCATCATTTTGGATGATGATGGTTTCTTTGTGTTACACTGTCACAGGAACTCTATTCATCTGTTTCATGCGTCTCATATCATTCCACAAATGAACTTAGCGGCATCTTCTGTTCTTTTTCTTTCATAGCCTTAACCAACCTGCTTGTTCCGAGCCTGTCAGCTCCAAGACTAAGCATCAGTTCAGCATCTGAAAAGTCTTTGATGCCTCCTGCTGCCTTAATTTTAACGTCAGGACCGACATGCTTTTTCATAAGCACGATATCACCAGGTGTTGCTCCACCGGTAGAAAAGCCTGTTGATGTTTTGATGTATTCTGCACCAGCAGCAGTTACAATCTCACACATCTTAATCTTTTCTTCCTCAGTCAAAAGGCAGGTTTCAATAATCACCTTCAGCACTCTTCCATCGCAGGCCTCATGAACCGCATGGATTTCATCTTCAACCTTAGCATACTTCTTATCTTTTAGCATTCCGATATTGATTACCATATCAATCTCAGAAGCCCCGTTTTGTACCGCATCACGCGCCTCAAATACCTTAACAGCTGTTGTGTTATATCCATTCGGGAACCCGATTACAGTACATACAGGCAAACTGCTGTTCTGTCCTTTTAAGTACTTTACCGCCTGTTTTACATATGCCGGCGGTATGCAGGCAGACGCGGTTTCGTATTTAACCGCATCATCTAGCACGGTTTTGATATCCTCCCATGTTGCGGTCTGCGAAAGCAGTGTGTGGTCTACCTTATTCAGAATTTTGTTTGTAGTCATAGTTTTTGACTCCTTTCTTTATTTATATTTTTTTATATTTCCAATATGCCGGATTTGTCAGACAACTAAAAAAAGAAGAAGCTTACGCCTCTTCTTTAAGTATTTTTTTTGCTTTTTTAACATGTTGTTCCTGAAGTCCACCCTCAGACTCATTATTTACGAAAAAATCCGTCTTGACAAGATGGCCGCCAAGGCCAAAGCTTTCATAATGTTCTTCATCAAAATCATCATCCAGTGAGACGTAATTTTTGACCAAATCTTTATTATCAGCCAGCCATGCATCAATTTCTTCTGGCCGGTTTGATAATATCATCGGCGTTACATCCATAATCGTCATTCCGTATTTTGCGAGACACGATTCAAGATATTTGTACATTGAATGAGGGGCTTTCATTTCATCTCCGCAAAGCTCTCTCCAAGAAGAAGACAATACAATTTTGCAGTTGCATTGCCTGTATATTTTTGCTAGGCGTTCAACTGCCCGCATGTCTATCTCATCTTCAGGGTCTTTGTGGTTGTTTAGATATGCCCTGCTGTTTAATACACCGTCGACATCAAGGAAAATGATGTTTATTTTGTTTTTCTGCATGTAAATCTCCTTCCTTAGAGTTCAAAGTTGCACTTTATGTCGCTTAACGCATTAATGACATACGCTTTTAATATTACTGCGTTTTTCAAATAAGTATCTTTATCCATCTTGGAAAGCATTTTCCTTAATGCAGTATCGGTAAGCACGCCATCTTTGATAAGACCAATCATAAACTGTTCCCCATCTGGTTCTGTATGAAACACATTATACATGATTGTACTGATGTTTCTGGTGATGAACATTTTTGATTTTGTATCAGAGTACAGTTTGCAATGTTCTATCGCAGCAGCCAGTCCAGCACAGTCTGAATTATATGTGTACATAGTCGGAGCAGGCGCATTTTCTGTATTTATGAAATCACGCAATGCTGTAGCCGCTTCTTTAGGGCAAGAAAAACTTTTTGGCATGATGACCTCCGGCTTCCCATCAATTTTTAAACGCCATATATTACAATTATAATTATGGCAAAGATTGGTGTTACGTAAGCCGATTTGGACAAATTTTAAACAATCAACATAATCATTCATAAGACATTTAGCCGTTTGTTTAGACATATGAATCGCAGACGCATTTGGAAAAGCTGTTGTTCCAATATGTGTTACGGTTTCGGGCAGGTAAACAGTATACATCTGGTCATAATCTACAGGACGAGTTTCCTTATCTTCTATTATATCGATTGTATTAAATGCTCCGCCTCCAATCGTTTTAAGCCCGTTAGGGAATTTAATTTCTTTCATTTCATTCAAGGAAGCATAATCAAAAGCCGAAGAACCAATAATTTTCAGCTTCTCGCCAAACTCAAAACGTTTTAATCTATAACAACGATAAAATGCAAATGGCTTAATATTCTGTATATTTCTTCCACCCTCCACCTTTTTTAAATTTAAATTAAAGGCAAACGCATTTTCTCCGATAGATTTAACTGAATCAGGAATTGTAACCTGGTCACATCGCACCCATGCGCATGCATAGTCGCAGATAAGCTCCGCTCCATCATGAATTACCAGATTTCCAGTCTTTCCTCTTGGACAAAGATACAACTTTTGTTTATTGCCAGAATACAGCATTCCGTCAATAGTGCAAAATCTATCGTCAGGGTTTTTGATTTCGACTGCCTCAGCATCTTGCAGTATCCCTCGTGACAACAATAATTTGACTTCATCAACGCAAAAATCACTTCTGGCGTTATTGATAATCACTTTTTTGAAGCGAGTCAAATACGGTATTGAAATCTGCCCATGAGATACCATGTCAAGATACTTTTTCAAGTCTCTGAAGTTCTTTGATATTAATGTCGCATTGTCGTCAGCTATATATGTTTCAGTATGCATATTTTTTACTCCTTTCTTTCTGCTTTACAAAGACAATATGCCGGATTTTGCCGGCAGAAAAAAAGCAGCCTACGGCTGCCTTCTGTTTCTTACAGACAAAAATTTGATTTTTGAGGTTTAATCGCATTTAATAGATATCCTTTGATTACTGCTAAATCATCTCTTCCTTTTTTGTTTGCTTCCAGCTCTGTCATCATTTTCTTTAATGCCGTATCGGAAAAGACTCCAGCCTGTATGTATTTTACAAGCTCTTCCGCTTCATCAGCATATACGTCAGCAATCTTCGCTGCGTGTTGCGTCAAAAACGTCTTGACCTGTTTGTCAGGATACAGTCTGCAGTGTTCTAACGCAGCAGCCAGAGCTGCATTTCCATAGCCACCATATACACGGCCACCATATTTATACAGATGAGGCATTTCGCCACCATCCGTATTTACGAAATCGTTGATTTCCTGTATAGCCAATGAATCAATAGTCTTTGGAAGTATAAGTTCCGGTTTATCTTTGACTTTTAATCTCCAAAATCTCGCCGCGTGGTATGTTTGCCTATTTCCGCTTTGCGTGCATGCTATCAGCAGCTTACGAGTTACGGTTTCAGTATACACTACTGACGCATTTGAAAAAGCGCAGAGTCCAATCTTTCTCAAAGAATTTGGAATGTGTATTTCATACATACCGTCAGGCTCTACTTCGACCATATAATTATCTTCAGTGATATGGGTTGTATGAAATGCTCCGTCCCCAACTGATTTTAATCCTTCAGGCAAATCAATGGTCTTCAATTCGGTATTTGCAAATGCCGAATTTCCAATAAACTTAACGTTTTTTCCAAGATTAAATTCCGTTAGCCTCACGCAATTGTAAAACGCATACTGGCCAAAACTTACAATCCCTTCTCCTCCGATTACTCTTTTCAACAAATTGTTGTCACCGCAGGCAAATTTCTGAAGGCGTTTCACAGAAGCCGGGATGATAAGCTCTGAAATCTGTGTAACGCTGAATGCATTTTGACATATGGTTTCTGTTCCGTCAGGTATTATTACAGTCCCCTTTCTCTGGCGGGGGCAGAAATAAAGCAGTTTACCGTTTCTTGAATACAGCATGCCGTCAATTGAACAAAGTTTGCCATCAGGATTCTGAATCTCAAACCATTCAAGATTATGCAGCGTTGCCAATATGTCGCGGACGTACTCAGCCGAGAACTTGCAGCTTGCATATTTAACGGTCAGTTTTTGTGTATCGTATACATCCCCATTCATGCTAATCAAATCGTCGAACGTATCAACTATGAGTGTCCTTTTTTTATTGTCCATTATTTTTAATTCCTTTCTTTGTGGATACTTTTTGCATTTACAAAAACAATATGCAGGATTTCGCCGGCAGAAAAAACGAGGCCGCAAAAATGCGGCCTCTAGTCTCCTCTTTTCTATCCCAATTAAGCAATATCTTCCAGTTTAAACACAATACCCCTGCAATATACTTCACCGGCATCAATTACATAAAATGTCTCATGTGGAATTTTTGTCTCATAAGCCCATGGAATTACGACACCATTCTCATCTTCTGCCTCACACCATAAGGCATTAATAACGTTTTTGGTCTTATCTTCTTCTACTCCATTTTTTGAAATGTATACCTTACCGCCGTCAAAGCATCCTGCTTCGTCCTCAACAGCACCTTCAAATTCCATCAGGTCATCGGAAGCCCCGGTCACAATTACAAATCCATTCTCTTTTGCGATTCCAATATCCTCTTTTGAGAAAATCGGATATCCATTGTACTCTGTTCCGTTCAGTTTTTCAGCAAATTCTTTAAGTGTCATAATTTTGACCTCCTGTTTTTGTTTTTCTTGTATATTTTCAATATGCAGTTTTTTAGATTTTTTTTGTTGCTTTTTTAGATGTTTTTGAATCTATTTTTCCAAATATTTTTTTAGAGCTGACCACAGCACCGCAACCGGTGGCAGGATTTCTTTTTCTTCATCGGATAATCCTTTTGGCAGATTCTCCAAAAGCGAGTCGCATTCCTCAAAAATTACCCTCAGTCTGTCGTCGAATGAAGATTCTTCCGTTTCTTTCTGCTGCTCACCGTAGACGAATTTTTTCTCATTGTCGTCAAGCTCGAGCTCTTCCAGTACCTCATCGTCTAGTGCAACCAAATTGCCGTAATTCCATATCTGAATTTCTCCCGGCTTGATAGTCTGTTTCACGCCGTTTTTAGCGATAATTGTACAGTCTTTATTAGATGCGTTTTTTATGTAAAGATAATCTGAGTTATAGATTGCGAAATAATCTTTGCTGAAATCAATATCATCTGAAATGCTCGCCGGTGCCAGGTCTGCGTCATGCATATCTGCATATCCGAAGCGCTCCTCATCAAACTTAAGGATAGCAGCAGCTAAATCATCATAAGTTTCAACTGATTCCAGCATGTGATAAACGAATTTTCCGTTGCATGACGGGTACATATCTCCGTTAAACTGTATTGACATCCAATTTGCTGTGTCTGTGATTAATAAAAAATTTCCTCGTGTCATTTTTCTTACCTCCCGGTTTTTGTTTTGTTATACTTAATATGCTGAATTTTTATCGGGGAGGAATTTTTTTTGCGAAAAAAAATCCGGAGAGGAATTCTCTCCGGTTCGTGAATGTGTAAGTTTTAGCTCTTATCTCTTATATTTAACGACTTCTTTTTCAGCCGCCATCATTTTTCCATTTTTATCAAATTTGATTTCCTTAAATCCGAACATGTCAACATAAAAATACCTGTCTCCATTCGGAAGATGCATCACAATGATATCAGAAATGCTCATTGGACGGCCTTTTCTGTCCAAAATTACACCATTATGCTCCATATAAAGCCTTTCGCACACTCTCTTTGCCTCAAACGTATCGCTGAATTCAAAAATTCCGCGGTAAACTTTTCCGTAATCAGAAAGCTGTGGAGAAGGGCTCTTCTTCATCGCTGATTTAAACGGGCAAAACACATAATCAGCCTCAGTTTGCAGTAAATCATAAAAGCAGAAATGTTCTTTCTCATCTTCCGGCTTAACAGTCTTCCAAACCCTGCTGACTCCCGCCAACACAGGCATGAACAAAACATCAGGTTTTGAAAACATTTTCGTGTATTTCTCAACATCATCATCAGAAATATCACAGAACTCATCTCCTGACCATCCACAGATAAAGAAATCACCGCGGATTACATCATGACTGTTACCAATTTTCAGAATTCGATTTGGCGTCAGGTCAGCCAGTTTTCCGACATCATTACAAACCAGCATTGCAGTTTCTGATAATGTGATGGTCTCAATATGTCCCATCACATATCTCTGCATATCTTTCAGATTGTTTTCAATTTCCTTAACAACAGGCTCTTCGTATTTATCAATTGCTAAAATTTTCATAATTTTGTCCTTTCCCGCCATCAGGCGTTAAAATCATTTTTTTTTGTTTTCTTTTTGCAATTTTTAACACCAGCTGAATCCATCGCCGGAATCAATACCATCCTTTACGATTTTTTTGAAATCAGCGAATTTTGCACAGTCTTTTCTGCCGGCATAGCCATATAAGATATTGTCATCGTAGTCTTTAATGACTTCATAAATTGACCGGCAATGGTCTGCATCCATCTCAGCATCACAATCGCTTTCATACAAAAAATCAAGGATGTCAGACATTTTGCCTTTGTATTTTTTATCCAACTCAGCGATTTTTTCATCGTAGTCCTTAAAGAATGCTTTACGATTTGGATACCACATCCCTTCGCCCAATTTTTTGTAATGCTCAAAAATGTCTGGCGCTGCCAACTCTGCGACTTTAGTACGGAGACGTCTGAAGCCTCCACCTCCAAGGTCAATGGAGCGGCTTTTGCTCTTAATCGTCACACCCATCACGCAATCTCCTTTCTTGTCTCTGGCAGCAAGTCATCGTGCAGTTCTTTCAATTCAGCCAGCATCTCATCGCGGCTTTTCACTTCCTGCTCGGTAGTGATATGACGCCCGAAGTAATCCTTTCCCCTGCAGAGTCTGCATGAACAGTGAATTTTGTTTTTGCTGTACTGGTGCAGATTGTCATACAACGGCAGACCATCACATGACCGCGCGAGGTCAATTCGCGCTTTCCTTTTCGCTTTTTTATAGTCGATTTTTCTCCGGTCTCCTTTTCTACTTTCTTTTGGAGTGCTGAAAAGAGACTCTGTCTCAGAGTCTGTGAGGTTGTCTGAGTAGATGTCTACTAAAACTTTGTTATTCATTTTTTGCCTCCTGTCTTTGTTTGTTTTTTTTGTCGTTTTTAATATGCTGAATTTTGACAGGAAGAAAAAAAAGAACAAAAAAAAAGAACATGACTGAATGTCATGCTCTTCTACCGCTAACTTAATGGTCTTCATATTCAATTTCATCATCGTCTATAGACATATCAAAATAATCATTACTTTGTATTTTTTCGGCAGGCATACCGTGCTGAACAAAATCGCTCCATCCTTCATCTTTTGATGGATTACTATCTACCAGTCTATTATTCATAGCTGACAATAGGTTTGGAGAGATACTGCTGATTGAATCATTCGGATTTATCCAGGTTACATGAAGCGAAGTATCTTTTACGCCATATTCATTCGCAATCCCCAAATATTTTTCTCTTATTGGCTTGTCAAGATTGGTTGCTTCATATACGACAGAAGCGCCACTTTTTAAAGCTGTTTTGATTCTTGCATCAACTATTGCAAAAACAAGGCTTTCACTATAACTATCTGGATAATTGTCTTTGAGTTCTTGGCGAATTTTATTCGGAGAAATCAATACTGTACTATCCTTGTAATCTGCATTTATTACAATGTCATTCGTGATTTTAGAAGGGTCAAAAATAAGGCCAATATTCTTTATCGCTTTTGAGGCCGGATACAAGTTCACATCATCCATTTTTTTATTTTGTAAATCAGCATAAAGAGATTTGGCTAATTGAGATTTTCCTGAACCCGGAATTCCGCAAAGCATAATAAACTTTGGAGATTCCATTTTAACTTCTGGCTCTTTTACGATTGTGTTGTATTTGCTATTTTTTTCGGCTTGTTTTTCTTTATATAATGAAATCGTCTTTCCTCTTTGGAATTCTGATAACATTTTGGCTTTAGTGTCGTAATTTTTACTGATTACATTAGCCTTTTCTTCTGGAATTCCTGCATTTGCATACAGTTCTTTAACCTCGCCTGCGGAGGGTATGCTGTTTAAATCTACGGCAGTTTTATTTTTCACTTTTCCAAGTAATTTTTCTTCTCTTTTGTAAAAACTCGTAATCGGAATGTCTAAAATTCCGGCTCGGGTATATGGTGTTTTTCTTCCATCAGAATAGAACATACTGTTTCCGGAGTCGAATATTGGAGCCGGGCCAATTAATTTCATAGTATTTGGGTCTCGCAAGACGCCAAAATTTAACAAATGTTCGTCTGTATTCGTTATCAAGAAATCGGTCATTGTCTGATAGTCCATAAATTCTTGAATTTGATTGTAATCAATACCGTTTTCAACACAGATATTAATGTACTCGTCATATAATGCCTGACTGTTTTGGATTTTTCTGCTTTCCACCATTTCATAAGCCGACAACAATTCTATATTTTCTGAAGTAAAAGCCGGGCACTTACATTGTACACCTCTATCTTCGGTCATTTCAGCGGTGTATCTAACAAACTCAACATTTGAAGGCTGTCTGCTATGAACTATTGAGGCGAAAACTTCATTAATTGACTGCTGTCCGTAATATTTATAGCTTTCTTTGACCAATATTGGAGTTTTATGCATTAAATCCCAATATTTTTCCATCTGGCCGCCAAGAGACGCATTTGGGTCATACGACGTTGCGTTATGATATGGGATTTTTCCATGGCTATATGCAGCTAAATTCGCAAATTTAACGTTATCAAATGACAAATCAATGCCGCTTGGTTTAATCCAGTATGTATCAGTCATGCTTAATCCAAGATTTTTTGCCAGATAAACCTCTGTATTTAAGCAATTTGCGTTATTTATCACCTGCTGCATCGTTGCTCTTGACGCAGGAACAGCTCTCATCTCCCACCATTTTTGAATTTTCTTTATGTCACAGTTGCCGAGATATGGTGACAGGCCGTTTCTATCATCATGATATTCGGTGATTCTGCCTATGTTTTCGTCAAACAGTATTGTTCCGCATTTATCATTTTTGTGCATTAAGCTGTATTTTATCATTATTATTCACCTCCAATATATCTTAGTAATATGTAAATAGTATACCAAAAATTTAGTAAATTACAATTTATTTTGAGATAATATTAATATGCGGAATTTTGTAGGAAGAAAAAAATGGTTTCCAAATACATGTTGAAATAAGGTTTTATATGTGATACAATATGTCTATAAATTAGCGTTCTAATTATAGACGCTTGATAATGGAGGAGAAAATATGAAGAAAGAAAAGATAGATGATAATCAATTGACATTCTTTGATGTCATTGATGGCGGAAAGCATGAAGAAGACAAGAAGAATATAATGAAATTTAAAAAGAAGCAATTGATTGATGTGCAATATGCTCCTTATGAAGAGATGTTTTCTGGCTTTAATAAAATTCAGGCGATTACGTTTTCATATGATTTAAGTTTCATAAACAATATAATGAAATATTTTGATACAGCTGAAATCATTTTAGGAGCAAAGTTTATTTTTGATAAAGATGAAATGCTTCCAATGCTACTTGCTGATGCAGCAGCATTAAAAAATGACATAACAAAGGATAAAAGACTTTCAAATATGCTTAAAAACGGAGACTTGATAATTAAAGTGTCAACATCTATTGTTGACCACAGAAAACTGTATATTTTAAGTGCAGACGATGGTAGAACAAGAGTCCTTTCTCCTTCTGCTAACCTGTCATGGAACGCATGGAATGGCAGTCATCTTGAAAATTATGAGTACGATGATGGAGAGGCTGGATATGAGGACGCCATCAATGACTTTGAAGTTGCATGGTCATTGGCAGAAGAAATACCTTATGCATGTTTTTCAGCTAAAATCTCTGAAAATGCCGATGAGGATATTGTAGCTGGAAATCCAATTGTAACAAAAATAAAACAGACAAATTCAGTTATTGTGTTACGTCAGCAAATGGACGAAGAAACGATTTCTCTTACAAGGCGTTGTTTGGATATAGAAAATGATATTGCCGAATATAAAGAAGTTACAAAAAATATCGGATTAAAGACAGACAAAGGTGTTACTATGATTTCGCCTCAGCATGTTAAAAAAATTGAGACAAACATGAAAAGGACTATTAGAGCAAAGAAGCTTAATGTTGAGGAACATACGAAGGCATATCCAAAACTAACATTTGACTATGATGAAGAAAAAGCGTATCTTGATGAGACAGAAATGGATTTAAATCCGCCCGATGAAGAAATTAAAAATGATATTGATGAAATTTTAAAAATATTTGATAATTTTAAAGCATTCATTAATGGAGAAAAAAATCTACAACCAAATCATTTTAAACTGATGACGGCGGTGCTTAGTTCGCCTTTTACGGCACGGCTTAGATGTGATGCTTCATTACTACAGGTCGGAACATCCAGCCTTCCACTTTTTCTCTTGCTATCTTCTGCAAACGCCAACTGCGGCAAAACTTTTATGATGTCTGCTTTATTGAAAATGATGACAGGCGAAACTCTTGATACGCAAAAAGGCGTTAATGTATCAAAAGATATGCTTGAAAAAGAACAGATTTGTATTAAAGGTATTCCAATTTTTGTTGATGAAATAAGCGGCAGATTTATTTCTGATAAGGAAGATTTTCTTAAAGACCCTGAGCGATGTGAAAAAGGACAAGTCAGTACGATGCCGCTTATTGTATTTGCAAGCAATAATGTTCTTTCATTAGAGGAAAAGTTTAGAAAGAGGATGATGTTTATTAATTTTGATGGAGCAATGCCAAGCACCATTGACCAGAGCGCTTACAAAAGCCGAGGTATTGCTATTGTTAATAGACTGGGCACGGCTTTTTTTAGAGAATATCTGCGGCGCATGATTCCACAAATTAACGGTATTATCAACTATATGTATGATGTAGAACATCGTGAGGATGGTTATTATCCAGACGTTATGGCTATTTCATCTCAAACAATCATTGACATTTTGACAGATTATGGATATGATATTCCTAATTATGTTAAGCGACTTACTTGGAATGATGATTATTCTGTCAATTCCGTTTCTGTTTCAGAAGATTTTCTTGAACAGATAGATTCTCTATATAGAACAAACAGAAAAGATTTTAAAATTGATACAGTTACTAATCTCGTAAGTATAGAGCTAGGAAGGAATAAGAATATTGAAAAAATGTTTGAGTCATGGTCAAGGTCTTTACCAAATGAAATTGGAGCAACCGTAATTCCGTCGAGAGATTTATGCAGAATTGATTTCCGTAAAGATAAATTGGAAAAATTTTTAGGGCATTCTCTATCAACAGGATTTTTGTCATTCCTTCAAGGAAAAATAGGCTTTGGTAGGTGATATTGTGTGATGGTATATTTATATACAAAAACAAACGAAGAGCTAAGTTCTTTTGATGAAACGATTTCTGTTGTACGAAGTGGGATTAATGGTTCAGCAAATATCTTATTTTCAACGGAAAATCGAAGATGTTTTCGTGAATTAGAGCATATAAAATGCTCTTGTAATCCAGGTGACATTATTATTATCAGTAATTTTGAATCACTTGGTATGAATGATACTGATATAAAAGAAAATCTTGATTTTTTTATACAAAACTCAATCAAACTTGTAATTAAAGACATACCATCAACTTACGAATATGGAGTTGGTACATCTACAAATATAGCTGTTATAAGAACAATTTTTGACTTAATAAAATCAACAAACCAAAAGATTACACCAATCCGTACTTCCAGGCGCGCTGGCGCCGGTCGTACTAAATTGGATTTTCCAGAAAGCTGGGAAGAACTATACACAAAATGGGAGCAAAAAGAAATCACATCAAGTGAATTTATAAAGCAAAGTGGCTTAAAAAAAGCGTCGTTTTACAATCTAATGGCAGAATACCGAAAAATTTTAGAGACAAACAAAAAATACAAAGAAAAGTATGGTTGTTAAAATAATGTAAAGCATAAGCGGCAGAATAGTTTCTGCCGCTTTTTAATGTTTAGTTCTTTGAATTTTTTACTCAGCGTTATATATTTCTTCAATCAGACGCGCCGCTGCCTCTGGCATAGACATATAATCATAAACTATATCTTCGTATAGTTTTTCAGCATCGATAACGGTTACAAATTTATTATTTTTCAAGACCTCTATTGCAAATATTCTCTTTTTGAAATCACTTCCATCTTCCTGCTCAAAATCAGGAATATCTTCCACAAATTTAATCTTACAAACATAGCTGTTTCCAAGCTGTTTCATCATATTGTATTTAATATTGCTAACGATGTCATAACTTTCATATTCTTCATTACTCATATTGTTCATGGTGAATTCGTCGAAATCATCTTCACATTCCTTATTGTCTATGTCATCTGTATAATCTACAGCAGGGAAATCTTGAAACTGACCAATCGGTTTGGCATGATTAAAATGCATTTCATTCCTCTCATCTTCAACACACAGCATATCATCTAAATCATACTGAAGATTATCGATGTCATAATCAATATTAACGTTGTCAAAGTTACCACGACCAATTTGACCTCTTAAGCGTCTGTCGGATTGTTCAAAAAACTGTGCATATCCAAAATCAGATTCCTCATCAGTCTTTAATTTATCATATTTCTTTATTGCATTTTTATATAATGCCTCTGCTTTTTTATTACGTTCAATATCGCTTAAAGTAAAAATGACTATATACATGAAAGCTTCTTCTCTTGTCATCTTATATGTTGAAATTTTTTCATAAAAGTTGTTTAGCGGAATTTCTTTATGTTTTCCAGACTCCGTATGCTCTACATTAAGAACATATTCTATGTTATGCCCAAAAGCTGTTTCGTTCAATAATTTACATTCATAATCATCGCCAATAGTATTTGATAATGGTTCTATCAAATTTTCCAAAAAAGTTTTGATATCGCCAAGCTCTTGGTTTTTGTTTGCCGTTTTTTTATCCATATCGAACACCTTTCTTTATGCGTATCTTTGGAAATATATTATTTGTTTTATAATATCATATATTAGCGACTTTTACAATTTTAATATTATCTATCACTTTTCTCATTATTACATTTCTTACACAGCATCTGCAGATTTTCATCCACAGTCCTGCCGCCCTGGCTCCACGGTACGATATGGTCTCCGTCCATGTCCTTAATGTCAAACACCTCTCCACAAATCGCGCATTTATGCTCTTGTTTTTCATAAGCCCTTCTCTTCTGCGATTCTGAAAACGTCCTGATTGACAAAAACTTTTCATCATGCTTCGTTCTGTCAGACAGCAGGTATTTTATAATCCCTGCATTTTTAGTAACGTCATCATCCATCAAAAGGCGTTTCATATCAGCCTCAAGATTGTTGCTATTATACTGCTTGTTGTGAAATTCGTTGTATAAAATCCCCCAATCCTGTACATCCGTTACGCCTTTTCTTGCATTCGGGAAAAGCATCTTCGCCCAGTTAATAACTGTCTGAAAATATAACCATAATTCGTTCGCGTCCAGGTCATGCTGATGTTTTGCCATATACATCTGACCCGACTCCAGCCCGTCACGGTCTGCAATCCATGCCAGCGCCTTTTCCAGATAATCCTGCCGAATCGGATTTCCTTTGATATATCCCTCAGCCATCTGACCGGCAACGCAATTCCTTTTTGAGAAATAGTTTTTCGCATCAGCCAACCATGTCCCAACGTATGTCGCATTTAAAAGCTCCTGATTTGTCAGCACTAGCCCTGCGATATTGATACGCTTAAACCACTCTAATTTTTCTTCTTCCGTTCCGTCACAGACCTTAACATCAAGTTTATAATCCAAAAATTTCTGCTTTTCATCTTCCGTTAGGTTGTGGAAAAATTTGTCATTTCCATTGATTTTTACAGGAAAATCACCATTTACATACTGACAGATTGAGATTGTACGCTGCTGCCCGTCAAGGAGTTCAAAGCCCTTCGGGTTCGGCGACCAGTACATCAGATTTAGCGGAAACCCATGCATTACCGTATCAATTACGGCATTTCTTTGAATCTGTCCAAAAATATACTCACGCTGATAAGGCGGCCTTAAGACCAGCTCGCCATTTAATCCATAAACCCCGCCATCTCCATCGTCAACATAATTTTCAGCAACCTCTCTGATGCTGATTTCTTTCGGTTCTATTTTCAATTTTTTTTCCTCCGTTTTTGTTTATTTTTTAAATTGCTTTTAGCGCTTTACTAGATTAATACTTGATTGATGCATGTATTAAAATAGGCAGAATAAATTTTTCAAATTCATCCTGAAACATACATGCAGATACGGCACATGTATCATTAGCATATTTGTCATCACATCTTGACTCTAATCTTTTCAGAGGTTCTGTTGCTATTTCTTTAAGTTCCTGAAGGATGCCGTCATTCTCTATAAACTTATTCATACCAGTAAAGAAATCTTCAGCTTCTTTTTTTGACACAAATTCAAATACTGCAAGGCTTTCATTCGCCCTGTTGCTTCTTTTCTTTATTGCAATATACATATTCTTTTTCTCCTTTTTTTAACTGTTTTTTTTATTATTTTTTCTTTTTTTCTTTCTCTTTTTTTTCTTCATCTACCGCCATCTTCAGCGCCAAAATTCCGCCTTCAATGTCATAACTTCCACCATTTTTCATTATTTTTTCATATAGCTCTTCAGCCGTCATAGTTACCGTCTTTACACGGTTTCTTTCCGGATGTTCTTTAAGTTCTTTTTCTTGTGCTAGCATCTTTTCGGCGCTGAAGATTTCGTCTTAGTTGTTCATTTTTTATGCCTCTCTTTGCTGTCATTTTTGTCTTTTATCGACGGGCGGGAAAACCGCGGCCAATTTTGATAACTCCCCGGCTTTGCCGGAGTCGTTACTAGAATAAATGAAACCCCGCCCGCGTCTGGTACACGCGAGCATAGCTCGCGGTATCATAGTTTACGGCGAATCACAATCCTCGCATAAACAGAATGCACATATTCGCCCGTTTTTTCGTTGTAAAGAAAATTTCCTTTTTTAGGTTTTTCTTTTATGACCGGATTTCCGTTTGCCTTTCCTCCCGAAGCGCCTGTGTATGACATATCTTGCCGCATTTCGCGAAAGCTGTTATAAAAGCGCAAGTTTGGAATGCCGGCCTGTTCATCGGTGCTTGATTGAAGCATGCCAATAATCTCAAATTGTTCAGGATTGTATTTGTCCAAATATGTAATCGGAACTCCAAAAACTCCATTACAATACCTGTCTGACAAAGATTCTTGCGTATTTCCGTTTTCCGGCGATATGCCATCCATCACTTCCAGGCGAGAGCAATTCAGAGCTTCTTTCTGATGCAGATTCGTGCGTAGACAGTCCGCCTCTGCTCTGCTCTGCTCTGCTCTGCTCTGCTCTGCTCTGCTCTGCTCTGCTCTG
>OLIW01000302.1_pt1 | contig 60739 bp, 71 predicted proteins | sample 1601321 | NCBI WGS metagenome assembly OLIW01 (sample SAMEA2452114, study PRJEB22498) | human gut metagenome
TCTCTCTCTCTCTCTCTCTCTCTCTCTCTCTCTCTCTCTCTCTCTCTCTCTCTCTAGGTTTCCTGCACTTGCTGTACTTTCTTCTTTAGGAAAGAGCAGTTTTTTAATCATTTTTGTTCCGGGAATTTCTACAAAATGATATGCAATGACAGCAGAAACGGCAACAATGGTAATATAGACACCTGTCATATACCAGATGTGATCCGTAACTAGTTGAGAGTATTTATCAAAAATCAGTGGCCGTGTAATCCTCAAAACCGGTTCATGAATCATATATACGGCTAAAGCATAACGCCCGCATATAACGGAAATATTATTATTGAAAAACTGGGAGATAATTCCCTTGTTCAGCAGAAATAAAGTGAACAGCACACAAAATGTCATCACGTAAAGAAGTGAATTCAGATTTGGATTACGGATTAGCAGGAAATATATCATATACGACAAAGAGCAGGCTTCTAAAATGCTGTATATAATTTTTTGCCGCGGTGTATCTTCTATATAATTATATTGCCGGTACCATAATCCGATAAAATATCCGATACCAATCCCCGCCAAAGCCCGGAGCATTCCTACATTGAAAATATAGCCATAAGTCATATTAGTTCCTGAAATATTGCCGTTTTGCCTGTGTACCAGAAAGGCATAACTGAAATATATTAGTAAAAATATGGCAAGCTGTACATTTTTGGAATTAAAGTTTTTTAACAAATAATAATAAAAACAGATTGTAACAAAATACGCTGAAATAAACCATGCGACGCCGCTGTTATGGATAGACAGGCCGACATTGTCCAGTAACAATAACGAAAAGACACTTTCCCTGAAAGAATAGTCGGTAATTCCCAAAAACTTCCAGAGCCTGATTAACGCAAGATATAACAGCATCAGAGGAAATAAGCGGGAAAACTTATTTTTAACAAAAGCAATTGTCGGTTGTTTTTTCCAGGAAATAATCAAAAAAAAGCCGGAGATGATAAAGAAAAAATCTACAATAAAAGGAAGGTTAAATGTATTTTGCGGCAAAGATCTGACAAATATGTCGGCAGAATTTTTGATAGCACCCGTATTGGTAAAATGATGAAAGGCTATCAGTAATGCAAACAAAATTCTGAGAAAATCTATGTTTTTTATCCGGTTCATAATCCTATCCTTTCATTTTTTCTACCAGGCCGGAAGTGGAATATCCATCCAGCCTCTTTAAAATAACCGCCTTGCCGCCATAGCTTTGTGCCAGTTTCCCCTCGGGCCAGTTTTCCAACGCATACCCCTCTTTGGCAACGATGTCCGGCCGTAGTGCGTCTACAATATGTAAAGGGGAATCCTCTTCAAAAACGATAACATAATCTATCATTTCCAATGAAGCTAATAAAAGCGCCCGTGTTTTTTCGTCCTGAATTGGCCGCGACGGCCCTTTGTAACGTTTGACCGAAGCATCTGAGTTTACGGCGGCAATTAAAACGTCGCAAAGTTTTTTTGCCTGCATAAATGAGTTTAAATGTCCCAAATGGCAACAGTCAAAACAACCATTGGTAAAACCGACACGTTTTCCTTGGTCACGCAGATGTTTGACAATGCTTTTAGCTTGCTCCAATGTGATAATTTTCTTTTTCTGACTCCACCCGTCATCCGGCATCGCCCTTTGTGAAAGTGCCATTTTTAACTCATCTGCCGTAACGGTTGCTGTACCCAGCTTTCCAATGGCTATGCCGGATGCAGTGTTAGCGAGTTTCATCGCATCTTTAATCGGAACTCCGGCTCCCAGACAGGCGCCTAATGTAGCCAAAGCCGTATCACCGGCACCGGAAACATCAAAAACTTCTTTGGCTTCGGTTGGAATTTGCATCAGTTCGTCCGGATTGTCTGCAGGAATATAAACCATACCGTATTCAGAAAGCGTAACCAATAAATTTTTAATATAAAATTTATCAAATAATATCTTAGCTCCGGCCGTGATTTGTTCGTGAAAATCTGCTGCCAACGGATTGTACAAGCATCCGGTAGCTTCCGAAAACTCTTTTAAATTCGGTTTAACTAATGTCGCGCCGATGTATTTTGAATAATCGGTTCCTTTGGGGTCTATAATGGTCTGTTTTCCAAACTGTCGGCAGATGTCAATAATCATTTGTGTTGTAACCGGGGTCAACAGCCCTTTGTTATAGTCTGAAATTAAGACAATGTCGGCCTTTTTGACGGCATGTGTCAAAATCCGTTTATAACGCGGAAGCAAATCTGTAATGACCGGAAGAATTTCTTCCTGATCGACCCGGGTCAGATGATTGGCGCCGGCAATCAGGCGGGTTTTTACAATTGTCGGATAATCGGCAAGGCGCAGAAGATGGCTGTGAACGTTGACAGCCGAAAGTAAACCTGAAAGGCTCCGCCCAGCCTCATCTTTGCCGATAATCCCGATGAAATCGCAGTGTACGCCCAACGATGTAAGATTTGCCGCTACGTTTCCCGCTCCGCCGAGCATTTTTTTCTCATGATGAAACTTAAATACCGGTACCGGGGCTTCCGGAGAAATCCGCTCCACTTTTCCGTACATAAAACGGTCCAGCATAATGTCGCCGATAACCAGCACTCGGATATCTTGGAATTTTTCTATGTATGTAGTAAGTAATGGCATTTTATTCCTCTTTTATTTCAAGATATTAAATGTTCAAAACTGCGAAAATATATCAAAAATCTCCATATAATTTTAATACTTTGACTTTTGAAAGGGGATTATGATGAAAGATAATTGCAGCGCAGTGTTGTCCGTCTAAAATCCTGTTGTGAGCATCTATGGCAATGGATACGGAATTCAAGTCAGGGTGATAATCGGTAATCAGTTTCTCAAACCTGTCAGGAGAATGTGCATCACTAGGGTTATAAGTGTTTTTGTAGTTACAGTATTCTATATATTCCTTACGATTTCCTTCCAAATAATGAACAGCAGGACTTTCAAAAAGTTTACAGGAAACCCATTGATGATTTTCATATTTGAAAATTTTTAGTTCAGAGATTGTTAACTCGATAATTTCATAGGCAAAAATATTCTGTTTAGACAACCAGTTTTGTACCCATATTGAATCTAAACTGAAACATGAATCCTCAATTATTTTTTCATAAAGGGATTTTGGAGTGGAAACTGTTAGTTTATGTTCATAAGCATCTATTTTCTCAATAACCAATTGAGGCGTAATTGAAGACATGCATAATGCATTTCCAATTAAACATTTTTTTTGCCAGTTATCAGTAAGACCGGCACATGCAGGGCAGATATCAGCCGTAATATTTATATTGTTGCTGTAACTGAAAAATTTTATGGGAGTCGGACCAAATAAAACTACGGAGGGACCTGTCTTTAACGCTTTTCTCAAATGAACCATGCCACATTCGCCATCAATATGATACAAAGCGTTTTTCAGTAAAATTTTTAAATCATCCCAATCGGTTTTTCCTATTAAATTAACATCAATGCCGTGTAACGTTTTACAGCGTTCTGGAGATTCGCCCAACTGTACAATTTTAATTCCCTTATAACGATTTTTCAATAATTTAATTAGTGTATTAAAATGCTCAACCGGCCACATTTTAGGAGCTTCAATTGTACCGGAGAAAGGATTCACGCCACGTTGGATAGTAATAAATCTGTCTTTGTTCAGGCCGAATTCCTGTAATCTTTTTTCTTCATCTTTATTAATATGTATATCAAGAATGTAATCGTCGGGCATATTTAATGCATTGTCAATATCTGCGACATTGAAACATGTTTTATTATTTAAAATTGAATACTTGTAAATTTGGCTGTTTAATAGGGGGCGCAATGTGAAAAATCTTGAAAAATGATCGTCATCTCTAAATCTTTTCCATTTATCAAACAGTTTGAATAAAGCCGGATTTACTCCGTGTATTTTATTCCAGTCGGCTTTTAATATATCTGGAAATGAATGTATATCTATAACAGCATCATAGTATGAGAAATCCTCTTTTTTCAAATCCGTGTAATTATAATAGGCAGTAACAAAATCTTGTTTGTCGAAAATGGCTTCGTTAATTTCAGAAGAGGGATGTCCGAAAACAACTACATTAAGATTATGGTTACGGAATTTTTCATAAAAACATTTAATGAAGTTAGCATGAATCAAAACATTGCCAAAACCGCCATTTGTGCGAAAAGCAATGACCAGTTTTCTGTCATTATTAATGTAAAGCTGGTTATAACCGTCGGAACAATCAGTTTTTTTATTAAATAATAAACGAAAATTATAAAAAATAAATTTGATTATTATTTTTTTATCCGAATATCCTTTATTTTTGTATTTCCAATATCTGCGAAAGATTAGTTCAACATAAGTCATATTGTTTTATCTCCTAGTATACCGGTTAATTGACTGAAGACAAATTCTGGTGTTAATGAATTCATACACGGAAGAGTATGGAACCCTCGTACGCATCTGCTTTGCCATGAGTTAATGACCCATTCACAGGCCATTGGACAGCCATTTCCCCTCAAATTTAAATTTTCGGAATATCCATATACTTCAGGAGAAGTTGGCCCGAATAAAACACAGGAAACACCACCGTGTAATGCATGCCGGAGGTGAACCATCCCTCCCTCGTTATCTATATGTAAAAAAGAATTTTTGAGTAGTACTTTTAAGTCTTCAACAGATGTTTTTCCGACTAAATTTAAGTCAATATTGTCAAACGATGGACAGCGGATTTCATTAATGCCCAATTGAACAATTAAAATATCGGGAAATGAATTTTTTATATAAGATATCAGCGTGTTATAAAAATGTATGGGCCATAGCTTGATACTGTTTTCAGTCTGTTTATCGTCAGTGCCGCGATGAATGGTTATATACTTTGTTCCAGCAAGATCTAAGTTCTTTATATTCGTAACAGAGGAGGGGTTAAGCGGAAGTTCGTAATTAAAATTTTCAGTAATATTGAATAAATCATATATATCACATTGTTGAATTCTTTTTTTCTTTAATATTTCTAAAATGGTATTAGCCTCACCGTCACAAACAGGAAGGTGGTCAAAAAAGCGGAAATGTTTCAGACGAAATTTCTCACACGCTTGCACAAAGTCTATTAAATCCGGAGCATAAAGATATATTTTTTTTAAATTTTTATACCTGACGTCAGGAAAACGGTTTAAAACTACAAACAAATCATATTGGCCGTTATTGTCCTCAATATCTCCATCAAGAAAAATATGATTAACAAAACCTTGCTTAGGAAACAATGCTGTTACTAATGATAAGTTCCTGTGTGCATATACATCAATGCATATATTTTTATATCCTATAAGTTCTCTTATTTTATATAGATAGTTCGCACCTATTAAAATATCACCAAGCCCGCCTTTTAACTTAAAACCGATTTTTAAATCTTCAGCCATAATAGTCTCCGTACTAAAGTTTCACAAATTCTATGATAAATTCGGGTGTCAGTCTCTGCATGCAATCGGCACAACATCCGGTTTTGATGCATTTTCTCATCCAGTCGTCTTCAATCCATTCGCAGGCAAACGGGCAGATTCTCCTGCTTAAATTTACATTTTCCGGATAGCCGTAAAATCTCTCGTCGGTCGGTCCAAACAGGACAACGGATGTGCCGCCGCCTAAAAAATGGCGTGCATGAACCATTCCTCCCTCTTGAGAAATATGCAGTTTGGCATGCTTCAAAAGTGAAAAAGCCTCTTCCATATCTGTTTGGTCACGCAAATCTATGTCAACACCTGAAATTGGGGTTTGTTTTTTGCTGCCGATTTGAATAATTTGAACTTCGGGATATTTATCTTTAAGCAATCTGACGAAACGTCTGTAATATTCTTCCGGCCATTGCCGTGTTTCATTTTTTATATTTTCCCAACAGCGCCCGGATCCGGTCTGAATGGTAATATAATTTGGCGTGTTTATTCCAAATTTCTGTAAAACGTTGTAAATATCCAAATTGCTTTCTAGTTTGAAATCTAACTTATCCATACCGAGTAAATTATTGATGTCTCCCTGGTTTTCTCTTGTACGCCCCCTCATCATAGATATGGCTAGTCCTAAAAAAGCATTTTTGCTGATAAATAAATTTTTCTGGTGAAACTGATTAACAGTTTCAATATAAGCGGAAACCTTTTTATTTAGACGATTTGGTATATAGCTTTCAATAACAGGGAAACGGATAAAGGAAATATACAGGTCATAATTCGGGGCATCTTCTTTTGTATATACTGAATTTTTGGGGAAAATGACATTTTTATAACATAAATCCTTATTGTTGCATAAAATGTCAATAATGACGTCTGTGCCAAAGTATTTTTCAAGGGCGCAGACATATTTCGCCGCGATAATCAGGTCTCCCATACCACCGAGAGCTTCAACGCCGATATGTATTTTCTTATCCGTGTATGAAGTTTTTTGTTTGGCTAGATTTTTTAATATATATTTGAAGTTCCATAAAATAATACGCAAAGCAAGCCGCTTGCTCGTTTTGGCTTTTTGAGAATATTTAACTATTTTTGCCTGCAGTTTATTAATGTATTGAGTGAATTCAGCCATTATGCCTCCAAACTTTCGCCGTATAAAAACAATTGAGTACTAATACAGAGAAAGAGGGTTTCTCAAACGAACGGCAAAACAAAAATAAAATTTCAGGCATGGATGTTCCTTTCTTTGCAGCGTTTTAAAAAGGTATAAAGAGTAGTTCTGCCGATGCCAAAACGTTTTGCTATCTCTGCTTTGGTTACGCCGGCGGAAATAAGCTCTGCCACTGCTTGCTCCTGACCCGATAAAGACGTACGAATCATTTTGCCAAACGGGCGGCCTCGTTTTTTCCCCGTTTGCAGAAGATTTTCCTGAATAGCTTTGTTTTTTATGGAAAGCAGGCCTTTATAGATTTTCAAAACGTCATTCAGGCAATCTTCCATTAGGAAGGGAAATCCCAAATCAAGGGTCAGGTTTTCTTTGATTGTACAGATTCGCAATTTGTATGTGGAAAGCTGGGCAATAACCTTGATAATATCTTCAAACCGTTCACCAATAATCGAAATGTCAGCCACAATTAAGACATCGCCTTGTTTCAGGTTGCACGGCAGAGTTTTTGCAAGGTCATCTGTTTTAAGGAATTTGTCAATTGTCAGATTATAGCAGTCAGCGTAAGAGCGGACAGATTGTTCCTGTTCGGACGGAGACGCATATCTTCCTTTAGTATTGATATATCCTAAAATCATTGGCGGCAGGTCTCTTCCATCAGCAATAAAAGTTAAGGCTAAACATAAATCCCACGTCCGAGAAGCACATAAACAAAATTGTGCGGTTATGCGTTTAACGAACGTTTAATTCTTAATATTGTACAGAACCAAAGTTCGTTGTCCCGCATAAACTTTTTAGCCGAATCTTATGGGATAAGTAGATTTATAGCTTGACTTTCATGGGATTAAAGGGGTATAAGAATTAAACGTTCGTCAGATTAAAAATATTCTGTGCTATATACGATTAGCCGTTTTGATACGGGTTGTTTTTCAAAAATTGGTAAAGAGTAAAAATGCTGACCCGCATCAGCTTGGCTATCTGTTTTTTGGGCAGGCCTTTATTGATAAGTTTAAGGATATCCTTTTCTTTTCCGTCCAAAATGTGTTTTTTGTTTCTGCTGCCGAATTGTCTTCCTAATTTTCGACCGCTGGCTTTGATGCGTGAAAGGGCTTCTTTTGTTCTTTGGCTGATGAGGTTCCGTTCAATTTCCGCAGATAACGAAAAGGCAAAAGCCAGAACCTTGGATTGGATATCTGCTCCCAGCCGATAGTTGTCTTTGATTGTCCATACTTGTATTTCCTTTTGCATACAGAAATTTAAAATGGTCATGACTTGCAGGAGATTTCGTCCCAGGCGGGAAATTTCAGAGCAAATCAGGATATCGTCCTTTTTTAATTTTTTGAGCAAAATTCCCAATTTTCGTTTTTCAAAATCTTTTGTGCCGGAAATCATTTCCGCAATCCATTTGTCAATTTTAATTTGTTGCATTTGACAGAAATTGTTGATTTCAAATTCTTGATTTTGCAAAGATTGCTTATCTGTAGATACTCTGACATATCCGTATATCATTATAGTCTCCTTAAAAAATTACGGGAACGCTTTTAATTTGTAAAAGGCCTGCAGCGCGAAGACGGCTCTCGGCGGATTAATCGGCACAGGAAAGTACCGGTCGTTGTTTATCCAATAAATTTTTTTGCAGGGCATTAAAAATTTGCAACAGGTGAAAAAAAACGATATTTTTCCCAAACAATGCCTAATCCGGCTTTCAGAGCAGGCGTAAACGGCCGGAAACAAACAGTTCTGCCCTTGGCGTTGACAAGTTTATTCGGGTTCAGAATATATCCGATATTTTGTTCGGCCAGCAAAGCGGCGTTATAAACCAAATTATGAGCCGTTATTATATTCAGTTTTTTGAAATCAGGACCGAACTACCCTTGAAATTCATTGCGAAAAGATGTTTTGACCAGAACCCGTTGCGAACATATCAGCAGCAGCCTGATTAAATAAGCCTTGGAAATGTTTTGTCTTTGTGCCAATTCGCATTTTGAGGGCATTATAACGCCCCAGATGTCTTGAACAGAAAGTTGGACAGAACTGTATTTGGACAAATTTGCCGATTGGATGAGAATGCCAAAATTCGGCAGCTATTTATCCAGCCGAATTTTCTTCCAGCTCTTTCAGCAGCCTTAAGATGGGCGGTTGTGCTATATGCAGAAAGTCAGAAGCTCTTGTTGTTTTTCCTTCTCAGACACATTTAAAAAATAGCGCAATACTCTGAATTCCATAATTTTTTCTCCGATATATTGTAAAGATAATATATATTTAAGTTTGTAATACTGTCCAATCAGAAAAATTGATTTATACCGTCAAATGGATAAGCTTCCGCTTGATAAGGTTGAAAGTTTTTTTAAGCTAATGTAAAATAATTGTAAACAGTTAGGTTGATTTTGTTATAATGTTTGTCGTGCGGTTTCTTGCTGGATAAGAGGTCGCGGCTATGGAGAAGGAACGATGCCAGAAGAAATATTCAATATAAATGCAAAAATTGTAAAGCTGAATAATGGCTATAAAATGCCGATTATCGGGATTGGTACATACAGTTTGCACGGGAAAGCCTGTGCAGAGGCAGTAGGGGCGGCTTTAAAGAACGGTTGCCGAATGATAGATACAGCATCATTTTATGGTAACGAGGAAAATGTTGCAGAGGCGATTCGGAAATCAGAGGTTCCGAGAAAAGAAATTTTTATCGCCACGAAGTTATATCCAAACCAGTTTTTTCAAGCAGAGAAAGCCATAGAGCAGGCGCTTGAACGGCTGGGAAGCGGGTACATTGATTTGATGCTGCTGCATCACCCCGGCGAAAACGACAAAAAGGCCTATAAGGTGATGGAGCAGGCGGTGAAAGATGGAAAGATAAATTCCCTCGGACTGTCAAATTATTATATTAAAGAATTGGAATTTTTTCTGCCGCAAATAGAAATTAAACCGGTAGTCGTGCAAAACGAAATACATCCGTACTATCAGGAAACAGATGTCGTCGCATACATTCAGCGACAGGGCATAGCTGTCGAGGGGTGGTATCCGCTTGGCGGCCGGGGATATACGGAAGCGCTGCTGAATAATAAGGAATTGGCGGCAATCGGTGCAAAATATGGTAAAACGGCTGCTCAGGTCATTCTGCGCTGGAATTTACAGCGGAACATCATCGTAATCCCCGGTTCCCAAAATCCAAAGCATATAAAAGAAAATATGGATATATTTGATTTCAGTTTAACTCAGGAAGATATGGAAAAAATACGGAGGCTTGATTGTAGCGAAAAACACGACTGGTATTAATAAGTAGTTCTGTTGACTGGATTGCGAATAGTGTAAAATACGGAGAATTTCCTCAAAATAGGATGAGAAGCAATGACTGAAACAGCCGTAGGTAAAAATAAAAAATATCTTGACTTAGAGCTTACTCTAAAAATTATAATAATCACATAGAGAGAAACTATGAAGCGTCTGGATTCTTGCAAATTGTTCGCCGGAGCAGATACAGCGGAAACACTTGCCGGAATATTGGGCATAGAACAGACATCAGTTTTTCTGCAAAATAAAAAGGATTAACCGCAAAATTGTTGTGCTCGTAGAATAGATTCGGGAGGGGTTTCAGTCCGGCGGACACTGTAAATGTTGTTGAATGTGCTTACCGGCAAGGGGCATCAGTCGGATTATACAGAAAAACGGCAGAGGGAACGAAAAATATAAATTGATTGCAATCATTTGAATTGCAGGAAAATTAGGCAGAATTACGTTTGGGGCAGAAAGATAAAATATGGAAACGAAAGGGAAAAACAAAATATGTTAATGTGGTATGTAATTTTGGGAATAGTCATCATATCTGCCGGAGCCGGCTTGATTTATTTAAGTGGCAGGGTAGCCAGATTTGGATTTATGAAGATGTTTGACCGGAACGGAAATAATGCGCAATGCCGGAAAACAGCCGGATTTGTATTAATATTGTTAATTTTTGCAGCACTTAGCCTGACCATAAACCTTGTTAATGCTGTAGTGTGTTTGCTTCACTTTGTCTGTATCTGGCTGCTGTGCGATTTAGTCTTTTATTTGGTCGGACATTTTCGGAGGCGGCCGTTCAAATATTATTATGCCGGCATTGCCACTATTCTGTTAAGCTGTGTTGTTCTTGGTTTAGGCTGGTATTTGAACCACCATGTCTGGACAACGTCTTATACGGTTGTTTCAGAAAAAGCTGGACAAAAATTGCGTATTGTTCAGTTTGCGGATTCCCATATCGGAACGACATTTGGCGGTAAAGGTTTTGAACGGCATGTTAGAAAAATACAAGAATTGAACCCGGATATTGTGTTGATTGTGGGGGATTTTGTGGATGACGGTACGACGCGTGAAGAAATGGTTTCGGCGTGCCGGTCGCTGGGAACGCTTAAAACGAAGTATGGCGTTTATTTTGCTTTTGGCAATCATGACAAAGGGTATCATGCTCCGGAAGTCAGAGGTTTTACCGGAAACGAGTTGATTGCGGAATTGGAAAAAAACAATATCCGTGTCCTGCAGGATAAAACAGTGTTGATAGATAATACATATTATGTTGTCGGGCGCCGGGATTTTTCGGAAATTCAAAGGGGAGGTTTTCGGGCAGATATGGAAGAACTTGTTTCCGGACTGGATAAAAATAAATTTATCATTGTAATGGATCATCAGCCTAATGATTATGAAAAAGAGGCAAAAGCAAGAGTAGATTTGGTCCTTTCGGGGCATACTCACGGCGGGCAGCTCTTTCCTTTGAATAAAGTAGGGGAATGGATAGGGGCTAACGATAAAACCTATGGTATTGAACGTCGCGGGCAGACAAATTTCGTCGTCACGTCGGGACTTTCGGATTGGGCAATCAGATTTAAAACCGGTACGAAGTCGGAGTTAGTTGTAATAGACGTTATGCACTCAGATAATTAAACAGATGAGTTTTTAGCAGTGCCACCGACGTCAACAATAAGAAGCAAATTATATGTCTTAGTATCTAACAAATTTCTTGATTGCTCTTTCGAATAAAGTCAATGAGCATTTCTGTTTGTTCATGTAAATCCAAACACTTGGCTAAATTCTCTTTGGTATAATTCTTATTTTTTGTGATATCCAAAGCAAATTTAACCTTGTCAAAAGTCTCAACCTTTTTGATATTTTTGTAAATATCAGGGAAAAAGCTGAATTGTTCAACATTTAGAGATGAATCAAAATAATTATGCAATGCTTCTGTCGGTAAATAATTTTCAATTTCTTTACCAGCTGTTACCCAATGCGCATTAGAGAACTCTTTTTGTATCCGTTTTACTCTATCCTTTAATTGGTCTTCGGATGATTTTTTATCGCTGTCCATTACAACATAAGAATGACGATTGATTTTGAGCATTTCTATCAAGCTGTCGGTATTTTTCTTTTCTTCAACATTAGCTGTATAATGCGAAAGAAGTGTGCCGCCATAATAAAGAAATTGATAGTCCAATCCTTCTTCCAAATCGTTACCGCCAAATAGCTCAAGCCATTTCTTAATGTAAATTCTGTCGGAAGGCCCTTCAACCCAAATAACGCAATTGGATTGCAACAAATCACTTGCCTTAAAGCCTAAATCATCTAAAAGAGTTTGTTTTGCTTTCTCAGACATTGCCGGTTCAACAGTTGATTTACAACCATCATTGCAAATTCTGACAATTTGAGCATTTATGTCTTTGCCAAACAAATCAATAGCAACATTAGAGTGAGTTGTTAGGAATATTAAAGAATCGGGGTACCTTACAGAATACTTTTTAATATGCTTTAACAATTTTCGCTCTAAACTTGGGTGTAAATTGTTTTCAAGTTCTTCAAAAGCAAATATGTTTTTATAATTGTTCGACAGTCGGGGAACAGTATGCAGAAGCGTTAGTGTGGCAATAATGGTTTTTAAACCGCTACCGCAATCAGAAAGCTTAATGCCGCCTTTTTTATCTTCTTCTAAATAAATTTCATACAAATTATTTGCACCTGTTAAGGTATATATGCGTTTAAATGTTATTTCAGGGGCTACGACCTCATTAAGAAGGGAAAGAAAATCATTTTCTATGTATTGTTTCCAGTTAACCTCTTTTCCGTTATTACCTGTCAGTTTTGCAGTATGTCCTTGCTCATCATTAAGCATTCTTGCAATTAAACTGCATATTCCGGTAGAATTTGATTCTATTTTATAATCAGTAACTTGTGATGCATAATCAATTTTTTCCTTATTAATATCCCGTTCAGCACGAAGATGAAGAAAACGGTATCCTTTAAATTGCTCTGTTAGATATGGAGAATTTAGATGCTGATTAATAATATTGTGATAACAGGCTAATCTTAAATCAAGATTCGGTTGGAATGAAAATTGGTAATTAGATGCTCTTGCACTTTTTTCTAAAATTACCTTATGATTAGAAAGATGTTTTCCAATTGTATCCCAGTAAGATTGATGGTGGGGAAAATCATAAGAGTAGGAAGTAGAAGAAAACAAATGCGAAGTATCGTCATTCTTTAACATTTTTTCCAATCTCACACAGAAAGGCATACTCTCCTGCGTTCCCTCAACAATACCCGCAAGAGCTTCCAATAGCTTGGATTTTCCGCTATTATTTTTGCCAATAATCACATTAATTGGTTTAATATCATCAAACCCTTGATAGTCATTTTCTTTTAAAAAACATTTATAATCTTTAATTTTTATAGAAGAATACATTGTTGGAAGCCCGTATTAATACTTTCTTTATTGAATAAAGGATTCGCGAAAATTACAAGAAAAAACTTTTCCCCTCCCATTAAGTAAATCTGCAAAAGTCTGGTAACGATTCTTTCATATAATAATCCGACCACGTAAACTCACTACTATTTCACTACTACCTAAAACAAAAGGGCTTAGACAAACTGTCTAAGCCCTTGATTTTATTGGTGAGCCCGACGGGATTCGAACCCATGACCCTTTGATTAAAAGTCTAGTGCGCTGGCCTTCCCGAAATCTATATATAGAGCGGCTTTCAAACGAAATTTCAGAGCGCACCTGATTCTTTGTGTTAGCAAAATGTAAGCCTGAACATCTATCTCGTTAGAGCTATTTATAGCACATTCGTTTTTAATAATAAACAATAAAATGACTTAACAATTTTATATTCTTCAATACCTCGTTTTCTTCCTCTAGATATTTCTGCCTGTATCTGAAAAGACTTTTAGAAAAGCCTTGTTTATCCTTGGAATTGTCAAAAACATCTAAGGAGTAAACAATATGAGCTATCAAAAAAAATATTTTACAACAGAAGAATTAGCCAAATATTTAGGCGTTGCAAAATCAACCTTGCTCTTATACCGAAGCGAGGGAACCGGGCCTGATTATATAAAGATCGGCCGCCTCGTTAGATATAATATTGAAGATGTTGAAGCTTGGCTATACCAGAAAAATAAAAAAAGTAAAACAGAATAAAAAAATGGCTGGACTTTAAATTTTTTCTCCTCCAGATTGCCAGCCAATGCAAGATAATATATTGAAAAACAATATTTTTTTATTTAGGGAGATTGCTATGCCTCAATGCAAATACTATAAGAAAAAAATAACAGATACATTTTTACGATCACTGAAAGAAAAGACGGATCTTCAAATTACAGATTCTGAAATTCCGGGATTACAGTTAAGATATTCATGCGTAACAGGTTCAATAGTTTTTTATTTATGCTATCAGGTTCGCCGTTCAAGAACAACCAGAAATATGAAGCTCGGGCGTTACGGTGATTTTAGTTTAAAAGATATTCGGCTTAAAGCAATTCAATACAGGCAAGAAGTGCAAAGCGGATTAGACCCGGCATTAGAAATACAAAAACGCTTAAAAGCTCTCAAAGAACAGCAACGCCGCCAGATAACCGTTGAGGAGGCTCTAAAGGAATATCTTGAAAAATATTGTAAAAGAAACAATAAGCCCAACACGATAAAGGTTAATGATTCTTTGATAAAAGTACATATAATTCCTCGGATTGGGCAAAAAGCTGTTAGCGAATTAGATTTAGCCGATTTGACAATACTATATGATGACCTTGTTGCTGAAAAATCTTTATCAATCGGTAACCATGTTAAAACCCTCCTTTCTCATTTTTTGAGCTGGTGCGAAATATTCAAATATCGCCCTCTTAATTCAAACCCCAGCAAGTTGATTGAGAAAAAGAGAGATAAAAATAAGAACAAAAAGACCTTTTACTTCCTTAACGAGGATGAATATGGGCGCATATTACAGGCCATTGAAAAAGGTATGAGCTTGGAAAATTACTGTATAACATCTTATTTAGCCATTAAAACAATTATGTTAACCGGCTGCCGCAGTAGTGAAATCCGAGGTTTAGCCAAAGATGAGCTTGCTCTGGATAAAAAAATGCTTCGCATTAAAGATAGTAAAAGCGGATATAAAGAGGTTGGCTTGGGAGATCCTGCTATTGAGGTTATAAAACAGGCCTTAGAAAATAATAATACAGATTATGTTTTCCCATCACCTAAAAATCCCGGAAAATCCCTGATTGATATTCGGAGGGCATGGGCTTGGATTTTGGCAGAAGCAAAAATGCCCCATATCAGAATACACGATATGCGCCATTCCTTTATTTCTACGGGTATTGCCATTGGAGAGTCAATCCCGAAAGTGCGCGACGCGGTTTGCCATGCAAGTTCAGCCACAACGGAATTATACACCCATACGCATGAGGAGGATAAGATTAAAACAGCCAATAAAATTGCTTCCAATATTATTAAATGTATTCCTGCGGCGGCATAAACAAAAAATGTTAATAAAAAAGTTTGCAGATTGATTAGGATTGACGGTTTTCTGCCTATTTTGAGTAATTTTTTTTAATTTCAGGGCTGGACTTTAAATTATCTTCTGCTTACATTGCTGGCATAAAATAAATTATGCAAAATCAATAAGTTAACGAGGATAAAATGCTGGAAGTAATGGATTTAATGTTAGTTAGAGAGGCCAATAGCGTGGAGGAAGCCCAACATAAAATAGAGCTGGGGCAATGCCATGTTGGCCGGGCTATCATTGAAGAAACCATAGAATTTACAACTGCTGAATATGATGAGTTGGCAAATAATTTATTAAAGCCTAATCCCAAAATTGCCGGCGAAGGAGGTTATACATTTGATGGTACAATTTTTGTTTTAAGAATAAAAGCCCCGGAACGTGAAAATCTTTATGTAGATCCGGAGGGATATGATTATGCGGTTTATGTAGGATTTGAAGTTAAGGAGTAAGTTATGAAGAAAGTTAGTAAAACAGAAAGAATACGGCAATTAAATGATAATTTTCGCAGGTACGGTATAGGAAACGGTGAGATTTATATAAGCTCCGGTGTTGCTGCATTATCCGATGAGGACATTTTCAGGCTTCAGCAGGAGGTGCGGAACTATGAAGATTTTTCAAAAGATAATGATCCGTACCGGGAACATGATTTTGGCTCTATTGATTTTAAGAAAGAAAAATATTTTTTCAAAATAGATTATTACGATAAAACGCGCACTTTTCTTTCTCCTAATCCAGCGGATCCCGATTGCACTTTACGGGTTTTAACAATTTTTCACGCCGATGAATATTAAGAGGAAAAAATGGCTGATACTTTAGAAAAAATATTAAAATCTGCGGTTCTTGCCCAAAAAGCAAAGCAGAATATTCGCAAAGCAATATATCCGACAAATATCGTCGTAGATTTAAATGGCCCGGATGGGAACGTCTACGCTGTTATTGGAATTTGCAATGAGGCCGCCCAAAAACTCCAATTAGATAACGACGAAATACTTAAATTTAATGAGGAGGTTTTTGCCCAAAAACAATACGAAGATATTTTAAATATTTGCCAGCGGTGGTTTGGACTTATTTACATAAAAAATTAACCCCCATTTATGGAAAGGAACGAAAATGGAAAAGCAAAGTATAAATTTCGTTTACGGCAAAATTTTTGAGCGGGCCAGAAAAATAACGGAAGCATATTTGGCAGATTTAGATAGAACATTAAAAGATGTTCAGGAAATAAGCGACGAAGAATATTTATTAAGGGTTATCATGGGAACAACAACATCGAATATAAATCATTTTCTAACCCCCCTTATGGATATAAATAAGGTCATTCACAGTATGGCTAAAATAGATATTACGGCGAAAGACAAATGAAATTTTCGGACAGAGAATAATAAATGAAAACCATAGATGAAAAATTAAAAAAACAGATTACAGAACAATTCCGGAAACTGCAAGAAATGGTAAAAAATACCAAAGCAACGAACCTTACGGAATTATTTGAGGAATTAGATAGTAACGGTCTTTCTGTTTACTTCGGCTTAGATAATGATTTCTTTTATGCCGAGTACGAAAATATAATTGCTGACGTACATATAAATAAAAACGGAGAAAAAGCGGTTCATAACGATATTCAGGTTTTTGATGATGACGGGAACCGGCTTGAGTTACACTATTTTATAAATTGAGGTACTGGCATGACAACCGAAAAAATTTGCAATATGCGCAATAAAATTATACATGAGTTTACCTCTATATCTTACAAAAATGGGTTTAATACCCGTACCGTTTTTGAAGATTTTTGCCTTATATCAATGGCTTCTTTTCATAATATGCTGTACACACTAGGAAAAATACCGGTTCCCGGCTGTTATAAAAACAATTATGAGGAACTGGAACAGGAATTTGAGCGGCAAAAAACAAAATATGGAGATCAGATATTTCAAACTTTTGCCGACATATTAGGAACCATTGCCCTGTGTACTCGCCAAGATTATTTTGATTATCTCGGCGAAATTTATATGCAGATAAATGCAAACTCTAAAGTACACGGGCAATTCTTTACTCCCTCGCATATTTGCGAGTTTATGGCAAAAATAATAAGCGGTGGAAAAAATAACTTTGAGGACCAATATGCCGAACAGGGATTCGTTCGTTTTTCTGATCCCTGTTGCGGATCAGGAGCAATGGCGATTGGTTATATAAAAGACTTGGAAGAACAGGGAATAAAAGATCTCGATATTAAATTATATATCGAGCTTCAAGATATAGATGTAACTTGCGTTCGTATGGCCTTTTTAAATATGACAATATTCGGTGTTTCTTCGCGGATAATTTGGGGAAACTCGTTAGCTCCACACAATGATTTTCCCTTTTACGATACCCCATTTTTACAGATGGCTTTAATGCAGGGCTTTTTTAGAAAACCACAAGACGCGAATGAAAATAGAATCGATAAGATTTCGGAAACGGCTACAAAGACCACAGATAGCTTACCTATGGGCCAATTAAGCCTATTTTAGAGCTAAAAATATATATTATAGTATGAAAAAGTCTTAAAATACGTCAATTTTAATATTTTCTTCACATTTTTTCTTGTGAAATTAAATATTTTTGCTATGGTAAAGTGTCAATAAAAAATGATAACTACTTCAAGTTGTAATGGAGTAATAAATGGAACAGCAACAGAGTAAAATTGACATAAATAAAGAATATCTTACAGTCAAAGAAGTTGCAGAACACTGGGGCGTTAGATTAGAGGATATCCGCTATCTTGGTGAAGAAGGAAAAATTACAATATGTATTCGCCGCATTCCAGTCGAAGTAGCCATTGAAGATATGCTTGATAAAAAACCATTCGTTGAAAAACCAATTAAACAAAAAGAAATTTTCAAAATGCTTGAGGCTCCCCAGCCTTTACACCCGACAGATATTTATTTGTTATTTTCTAATCCTGATAAAAAAATCAGGATTACGCGTTTTAAAACGGCACCTATTATGAAAATAATAAATGTTCTCTCCGCAGATATTAGAGCCGGATTTGATGATATGATTATAACCTCCGCAGAAGTTAAAAGGTTTGAGTTTATGAAACGAACTTATGTTCCTACGAATATCAAAAATCCCCTTATTCTATTATCAGATGATTTTACGAACTTTGAACTCTATGGTGAAGAATTTAAGTTTGGTGAAAAACAGGCAAAAGCTCTAAAATATTTGTATGATAGATATTATGCGGGAAGCCCTTGGATACATGGCAAAATATTATTAAGGGTGGCCGGTTCAGAAAGTCTTAGAGTTTCAAACCTTTTCAATCGGCACCCGACTTGGCGACGGGCGGTTATTTCAAATGGCAGAGGATTTTACAGAATCAATCTGCCATTTTCTGAATCAGCACCTTTACGCCATGATGAAAATCAGCTCTCTCTTTTTGATAACCTATAAATAAACTAACAACAAATGATATTTAGGCCCATTTTAATGGGCTTTTTTTATATATTGGAACAATTTTTTGCGCTGCACTCCATACACCTTACATACAGCAGCTCAATTTTGCCTTACCGGCTACATACCCTAATACGAAAACTGTTGTTTCTCCTTACATACACCGGAACGGCAGCGTCCGAACCGACAAACTCAATATCTCTCCATAGACTTTAATCATGTTCAATCAAACAAGATGAGGGTCAAAATGGATATTAGAGCAAGATGTAACCGGTTTACAGAGGAAGAACTTAGTAAATATTGGCAAATTAAAAGAGGAACGTTGCAAAAATGGCGAAGCTTAGGAATTGGACCGGTTTATATAAAAATCGGCGGAAAAGTATTTTACCGGGTTGAAGATATTATTGAGTTTGAAAAGAGTCGGACATTTCGCAGCCCTTTTGAAAAAGCTCAAAGCGCTGGGGGTGAGTATGAAGAAAAATAATGTTCGTATTTGCCCGCTCTGTAAGCAAAAGATTGTTTGCTATAAGCATACATTAAGCCGGATAATCGTTAAGGGCCTCTATTCTCTTCATAAAGCCGGTGGGCGAGCTAAACTTGATAAATTGGGGCTTTCAAACAGTGAATTTACAAATTTTCAAAAACTTAGATATTTTGGCTTGGCGTTAAATAGTAAAAGCTCTTGTGAATGGTTTATTACGTCCAAAGGATATTCTTTCTTAGAGGGTCGAATAAAAGTAAATATGGCTGCTTATACTGAAAATGGCCGGGTTGTCCGTTTAAGCCGTAAAAAAATATTCATAACGCAGGTAAAAAACGGAGGACAGTTCAAAATTGAATGGAGGGAACAGGCAATGATCCCGGGACTTTTCGATATATAGGAGCGAACCATGGATAAAAATAAAATTTTGACTAAGGCATTGGAAAATATTGACCGGATTGTTCAACACCTTTTTCCTGCGGCCATTAAAAGGCAAAATCGCTTTTATATAGGAAATATCCAAGGTGAAGAGGGAAAAAGCCTGACGATTGAGGCCATCGGCCCCAAAGCCGGGTATTGGCATGATTTTGCGACAAACGAGGGAGGAGATATTTTATCTTTATGGGCCGCCGTTAAAAAGTATGATATAAATAATGATTTTGCGGTGGTTCTCGATAGTCTGGCCTCTTTTTTGGGGATGGCGCAGCAAAATTTTAAGAAAGAGCCGGATTCCTCATGGGTTTATTACGATATGGACGGAAAAGCTCTTGTTAAGGTTTTAAGATATAATACAGCTACAGGAAAGATATTTTATCCCTATGACTGTATCAGTCATAATTATAAATTTCCTGAGATAAGGCCTTTATTTAACCTGCCTCTTATAAAAAAATCAGAGAAAGTTATTATTGTCGAGGGAGAAAAATGCGCAGAAAGCATTACCGCACAAGGCTTTTGCGGAACAACGGCACTTGGCGGGGCTAATACGCTGATTGAAAAAACGGACTGGACCCCATTAAAAGATAAAGAGGTTTTAATCTGGCCGGATAACGATGAGCCGGGACAACGATATGCTCTTAAAGTCTATGAAAAACTTATATCGCTTGGAATACAAGCCTCAATATTAGAACTTCCGGCCAATAAACCTCCTAAATGGGATTGCGCCGACGCAGCAAATGAAAATTTTGATATAAGTAATTATATCACTTCTTCCCGGAAACTAAGACCGGAAGTAAGAAAAAATGAGTTAATAATTAAGGATTGGAATATAACCAGATATAGCACCAAGCCTAAACCAACGGAATTTTTGGTTGACGAGATTTTTCCGTTAGGTGTAGTTTCCATGCTGGCCGCCGTTGGTGATACCGGTAAAAGTATGCTGATTTTAGATTTAGCATTAAAAATAACAACCGGTATGACCGGGGTGTGTTTCGGCCACAGGGTTATGCAGCAAGGTGCTGTTGTTCTGTTTTTAGCCGAAGACGATCAAAATGAGGTTGAGCGGCGCTTGTGTAAATTAGACCCTCAAGGAACCCGTTTTTTATATCCAGATCGTTTTTATATTCTCCCGTTGCCCAATATTTCAGGTTCCTTTCCAATCGTTGAAGAAAAACCAAATGAAATTAAGGAATCTACCGTATTCCAACAAATAAAGCAGCAGATTATGGAGATAGATAATATTAAGCTGATAGTTTTTGATCCGCTTTCATCATTTATTAACGGAGATATAACTTTTAATTCCTCTGTATCAGCCTTTTTAATGAATAGCCTTGCCCAGCTTGCGGTACAGACCAAAGCGACGGTTATAATAACTCACCATTTAAGAAAAACCGGCGGGGAGATAAACGGTGTAGATGATGTTCGGGAAGCAATCCGTGGTTCAAGTGCGCTGGTAAATGGAGTGCGACTGGCTTATGCCTTTTGGCCCTTGAAGATATTAAAACAAAAAGAATATTTCCGGGGAAAGGAGTTTATTCCCAATGCTTTATTTTATGGTGCGGTGGTAAAAGCTAATAATAAAGTAGATAGAGAAATAAAAACCTATCTTCGCAACCAGAATAATGGACTGCTGGAGGTAATCAGCGAAAATAAGAACGTTTTAAATAAGATTGCTGTTAATGAAGATATTTTATTGTCTGATATTGCCAGGCTAAATAAAAGTAACGAACGCATAACCTATTCCGGACGTGATGGCGTTTTCGAGAAACGGAATTTATTATCGGTACAACTGCAAAAACTCTCAAAGCGAAATATTCGCGCCGTTGTGTCCAGCCTGTTATCATGTAATAAGGTAACTAAAGAGGCCGACGGAAATCTTAAAGTTGTTTTAATACCAGAAAATGAGGTCGAACATGGTCAGGGTTCGTTGCCTTTATAGTATGGAAATCCACCAAAACCACTTGTTCCCGGTTTTAAAAGGGAAACAGATGAATCCAGTTATTTTGGTGGATCATGGACGCATTTCCAATTTCCGTTTCCATAAAAATAAAAAATTGCGGCAACGCTTAGAAAAACAAAGAGTTGCCACGTTTCCGGCGGCCTATATAAATATTTTTTTCTCTGCAAAACAAAAAAACAAAGGGGGAATACATGAATCTTAATAATATCACATGGACTTTTGAAACTGTTGAGGAATGGCTGCAAATTGCCGCCAACGTTGATCGTGTAATGCCCCGCGTTGGCCCGGCAGGCTATCACTCCTGCACATTTATGGTAATCCGGTCATTTTTTGAAAACTTACAGGCCGAAATAGGCGAAAAGCCCAAGTTTGTTCCGACGAGCGAGCAAATATCTATTTGGGAAAATGTAATGCTGCATTGGATTAACTTAATTGATAGTGCCGAAAATAAAAAAATTGTTTGGCTTCATTCTTGCGGTATGGGTTGGGTTAGAATAGGAAAAAAATACGGACTTTCGCGCCAAACGGTGGCTAATAGGTATGAGCGCACGATAAAGGCACTTATTACCGAATTAAACCGCCATGATATTAAATACAGTTAAATCATAAAAGAGGAATAAAATCGAGCCTATATATATGAATATGTACATTACCGGAGTTAAATCAAATTATGTTAGAATCTTTTGCCTTAACATTTTCGGAAATCTGAGCGTATATTTTGGTTATACTTGGAAAAGTGTTTATAAGAAATTCTGGAAATAAAAATGGCCGTTATTAACCTGTCTTTGAATAATGCCGATAAAACCTTGTTACTAAATATTGGCGAAAACAATATCAGGTTTGTAACGGCTAAAAGTTTAACAAAAACAGCACAAAATATCCAAGAAGCGGTAAAAAAGCACATCGCAGAAACTTTTATCATTAGGCGAAAGTCAGGAGGATTTATCCAATCTATAAAAATTCTCCCTGCTAAAAAACAAAATTTACAGGCCAAAGTTTATACAATGGCCGGTTTTGCAGCACTTCAACAAACCGGAGGGCGGCAAAAAGCACTTTCGGGACGCTTGGCCGTTCCCGCATATAAACAAATAAGCGACGTAAAAAGCCGTACCTCAGCAAATAAACCCCGAGGGTTAAAAAAATCCTTTTTATTAAGATTATCCGACGGTAGTCATGCGATAGCGGTAAGAACCGGAAAAGATTTAAAAGTTATGTATTACTTAAAGCCGGAGGCTTATCTTCCTAAGCGCCTGAATATGATTGAAATTGGCGAAAATACCGCTGAAAAGTTCTTTACATTAGAGTTCCGCAAAAGTTTGCAAGAGCTTTTAGCCTAGAAAAAAAGGTACTTTTGGCGTCAAAAGCACCGAGGGTAACGGCGACCGCGGCATTTCGCTAGTCAGAGCGGATTCTTTTGGGTAGCCAAATTGTTCTCGTAATTCATTGTTTTGATTCAGCTTTTAATGGCTACGCAAAAATGCTGCGATTCGGCATGATTTTGGGTAGCCACTTTTAACAGCAAAAAAGGAAAATAAATGTCAAATGTTCAGTTAAATATTACCTTACCGGAGAATATTCCAACTTGGAAAATTGAAAGTTTAATTCCATACGATAACAATCCGCGTACACATAGTGAGGAGCAAATCAACCAGCTTGTAGCCAGTATGGTAGAATTTGGCTTCACAAACCCGATATTGGTTGACAGAGATACGCGCGAGATTATTGCAGGGCACGGCCGTTTAATGGCCGCGCGAAAACTAGGACTGCGAGAGGTCCCTGTTATTGCATTATCGCATCTAAATGAAGCAAAACGCCGAAAATTGATTATTGCAGATAACCAGTTGGCACTGAATGCCGGTTGGGATATGGAATTATTGGCAACAGAAATCTCAGCGTTGAATGAAATGGGCGAAGACCTAGACGTACTTGGTTTTGATAGCGATTTCTTAGATGATATTTTGAAAACCGATCTTGAAGAAACGCCGCAGAACCATGATCAGGAGATTAGCTCCCTAGTAGAACGTTTTGGGGTTCCTCCGTTTAGTATTTTGGAAGTTCGTAAGGGATATTGGCAAAAAAGAAAAAAACTTTGGAAAAAAGTCATTGGTGAAAATGGAGAAAGCCGGACCGGTACGTTGTTCTCGGATAAAACATTTATCGGAGATATTGGCACCGTAAGCATTTTGGACCCGGTATTATGTGAAATCATTATAAGCTGGTTTGGGCTGGGAGTAGGAACAAAATGTGTTGACCCGTTTGCCGGAGATACAAGTTTCGGATTTGTCAGCGGAATGAAAGGCTGTGAGTTTACCGGCATAGAATTGCGTTCGGAGCAGGCAAAACTTAATCAGGAACGTTGTGAAAAAGCTAATTTAAAATCTAAGTATATCAACGATGACGGGCAAAATATCTTAAAACATATTAAGCCTAACACTCAAGATTTGTTATTTAGCTGCCCGCCATACTTTGATTTGGAGGTTTACAGCGATTTGCCGAATGACGCAAGCAATCAGGGGAGTTACGAGGAATTTCTGAAAATTTTAGAAAATGCTTTTTCGGGAGCGATTAAAACGCTGAAAGAAAATCGATTTGCAGCTATTGTTGTAAGTAATATTCGGAATGCCAAAACAGGGTGTTATAGAAATTTTGTTGACGATGTAATTCGGTTGTTTCAGCGCAACGGAATGGAATTTTATAACGACATTATTCTCGTTGATGTGGTCGGCAGCGCTTCCCAGCGGGCCGCTCATAATATGAAAAACAGAAAGGTTGTTAAAGTCCACCAAAACGTTCTCATCTTTTACAAAGGGGATCCCAAGAAAATCAAAGAAGTATTTTCTAACGATGTTTTTGTTGACAATTTTACGGATAAAGAGGAAAGCGATGAGTAAGAAAATTAAAATTATCGCAAAGCATAAAATATTAAACTTTATTGATTGTAAGACAACTGCGGTGGAAAAAGAACAGTTTGAGAAAATTGTACGGTCAACCGGTGCAAATATTATAAAAACACTGGAACACCACTTCTCCCCGCAGGGGTTAACTCTATTAACCCTGCTGTCAGAATCTCATGCAAGTCTTCATACTTACCCGGAGCATAAATTTTGTTATCTGGATATTTTTACTTGCGGAGATATGAACATAAGCGCATTTGAACGTGGCATGCGAGAAATTTTAAAACCTCAGAGGATTATATCAAAAACGATAAATAGAAGTTATTGAAAGGCAGAAAATGGCTGGAAAACTAGGTATAAGCATTCGGGCCTATGCCAAGCGTCGAGGTATTACTCATGGAGCGGTACAAAAAGCCATTGAAAGCCACAGAATAACTCCGTTACCTGACGGAAGTATAGACCCGATAACCGCGGATAAAGAATGGGAGGAAAACACAGATTATTCTAAAGTCCGAACTAAATCAAAGGCATCTGACTATGCCGCGGCTCAGATTCTAAAATTAAAAGCAGAAGCCACTTTAGCGCAAATCAAAGTAAAAAAAGAGATTGGCGCGGTAATTCCTACAGATGAAGTTATTGTTTTTATGCGCGTTCTAACAACTGATTTAGCCAATCAGTTTCTATCTTTAGGCCGCATGGTTGCCCCGCGTATAATTGGTGAACAGGATATTACTAAAATCACCAGAATAATTGATGAAAACATAAAAAACTTAATAAAAGATTATAAAGATGACATCAGCAGCAGAATTCAAAAGGCAACAACGGCAATCTTGGATAACGAAGATACTTGAACAAGGGATTGTTCCTGCGTGGCGAGTTGATTTTAATTTGTCTGTATCAGAATGGGCTGATAAATATAGAATCTTGTCTAAATTAACGTCCGGCGAACCCGGACATTGGAAAACGAGCCGAACACCTTACCTTAAGGAAATAATGGATTGCCTCTCTCCCTCTCATAGTGCCAAGAAAATCGTATTTATGAAAGGGGCGCAGATTGGGGGAACCGAAGCAGGACTAAATTGGCTTGGCTATATAATACACTATATGCCGGGACCGTGCCTTTATGTAAACCCCAATATTGAGCTTTCTAAACGAAATTCAAAAATTAGACTGGCTCCGATGATTGAGGCGACTAAAGTTTTAAGTAAAAGTATAACTCCCGTTAAATCACGAGATAGTGGTAATACAATTCTTATGAAAGAATTTAAAGGCGGCGTCCTGATTATGACAGGTGCTAATTCCCCGGTAGGATTACGCTCTATGCCGGTAAGATACCTGTTTCTTGATGAAATTGACGGTTTTCCAGATGAATGCGGTTCAGAGGGGGACCCTGTTGATCTTGCAGTACAACGTACAGCCACCTTTAATAACCGTAAAATTTTTATGATTTCAACTCCAACAATTAAAAATGCCAGCCGGATAGAACAGGCATTTTTAGAGGGCGATCAACGATATTACCACGTTCCATGTCCTCACTGCGGCCACTATCAGATACTCCAGTGGCAACAGGTTGTCTTTGATAAAAAGAATTTAACCGAAGCCTGCTACAAATGCGAATGCTGCGGGGCTTTATGGCACGATTGGGAAAAAGAAAATATCTTAAAAAAGGGGCATTGGATAGCGCGTAAGCCCTTTAATACGGAAATTGCCTCGTTTCATTTATCTTCTTTATACAGTCCGCATGGCTGGACGTCATGGACGGACATTGCCCGGAATTTTCTTGAGGTAAAAGAAGACCCGAGTCGTTTGCAGGTATGGACCAACACAAAATTGGCTCAAACGTGGGAGGATATGAGTGGCGACCATATTGACCCGACAAATCTGATGATACGGCGGGAAAGTTACGGGCCTTTGTTGCCTGCCGGAGTTGCAGTTCTTACCTGTGGCGTCGATGTTCAAGACAACCGTTTGGAACTTGAAATCGTCGGCTGGGGACGTGGAGAGGAAAGCTGGTCGATAGACTATCATATATTATATGGCGATCCGTCAACACCTGAATTATGGGAACAGTTAGATAATGTTCTGGCTCGCAGATACCGCCACGAAAAAAACGTGCCGGATATGACTATATCTGCAACTTGCGTTGATAGCGGCGGACATTACACTGATCAGGTAATAAATTATTGCTATGCTCGCCGAATGTATGGCGTTTGGGCAATCAAGGGATCAGGCGGGGACGGTAAACCTATCTGGCCCGCCAGTGCCTCTAAAAGCCACAAAACCCGAAAACCTGTTTATGTTATTGGAGTAAATGACGCCAAGGATATTCTAATGCGCCGTTTACACATTGAAGCACCCGGTGCTGGATTTTTTCACTTTCCTAAAGAGCGAGAAAGTGAATGGTTTGAACAGTTAACAAACGAAATTGCAAAAAAGAAGTTTGTTAAAGGGCGTTTAATAAGAGAATGGCAGCCTCGTAAAGAGGGTGTCAGAACGGAGGGATTGGACTGCCGGGTTTACGCCTATGCGGCATTGCGCGGTCTTATTCGAAATTACAGGCTGGATTTGGACTATAGTGCTAACTTATTGAATGAAGCTTCTCTGAGAGTTGAAAAAACTCCCAGTGTCCTCCCTGTCGAGAGCGAAAATAAAAAAATTACTCCCCAAACGGTAAAAACTGTGCGGAGGGTGAGAAGTAAAGGAATAGAATAGATGACAATAAAGACTTATCAGCAACAACTTGAAGAAGTCCAAGCTGCTATTAGTGATATTCTAACAGGAGCGCAGGAAGCGACTTACAATGGGCAGCGTGTCAGAAAAGCTGATTTAGATATGTTGCAGAAACGTGAAGAATGGCTCGTTAATAAGATAACGAGCCAAAAACGCGGCGGCATACGCGTTCGCGGGGGAACACCTTGTTAATTGGATTATTCCTCTATGAAATCGTTAGCATTTAGAATTTCAAAAACCGGCATGCCAAAAAATAACCCTAGCGGCGTTAAGATAGATTCCTCAAGGTCATCGGCCGTCTTTCCCAACTTATCCTTGGAACTCCAATAGCTTTTGGGTTTTTCAACGACCTGAAAAACATATTTTATTTGGAGTTCGTCTATTTTATTTTTTAAGCCTATGGGGTGGCTGGACCTAAAGAGTTGATCGAATGATAACAGTAGCTTTTGTTTTGTTCGAGAAAAATCACGGGAAATATTAAAAAAGGTTAAAGCAGCAATTTCTTGCAGTTTTTCATCTCTTTCTAAGGATTTTTTATTCTTATTTACATAATATTCCCGGATTTCTCTTTGCAGCTCGGAAATTTTATCTGTATAAGATTTTATCTTATTTCTGGCAGCAATCACATCTTGATTTGTTTTTAACATCATTTTAACACTCTCTCGTTTGACCGCCTTATAAGCAAGGCGGCCGGGAGAGTTGAAACGTCGCGTGTATGAGGCGACAGCACAAACTTTAAGTTCTCCTAAGGGAGAACTCTATTGTATAGAATGTGCTCTCCCCGACCATACAAATGACAATCGGGGATTGGTTATCAGTATAGACTATACTTTATAACTTACGACTCAATCCAATGCCGCATACACTATAGAGGTTTCAATCTCCGGGCTTTTCACCCTAGATATTCAGCATACAACAAATTCAGAATATCTTAGAGCTTATGCTAATTTACTTTAATTCTTTTAGCAAGAATAATTTTATCAATATTTGCTTCTTTATGGGAGCTTGTTCAGCATGAGGATAAAATGAATAAATTAACTATACCGGTTTACTTTAATTCTTTTAGCAAGAATAATTTTATCAATATTTGCTTCTTTATGGGAGCTTGTTCAGCATGAGGATAAAATGAATAAATTAACTATACCGGCTTTAAATTTAATAGATCGAGCCATAACCTATTTTAATCCTGTAAAAGGCCTCTCCCGCTTAGAAGCAAGAACGCGTTTGGCCTTAATGGGAGGTTACACCGGAGCAAGGACAGGAAGACGGCAAACTCAAAGCTGGCAAACTCCTAAAGGTTCCGCAGATACGGTTACTTTAGACGATTTGCCTATGTTGAGGGATAGATCGCGAGATTTATTGCGGAATGCTCCTCTAGCTACAGGCGCTGTGAATACAGTCATAACGAATGTAATCGGAACAGGATTAAGGCCTCAATCGCATATAGACCGTGATATATTGCTGCCCTACCTGAAAACAGAAAATAAAATTGAGGAATTTGAGAAAAAGGCAGAATGGATATTCAAAATTTGGGCCGATAATCGTGATTGTGACATAAGCCGCAGCCAAACTTTTACTGAAATGCAATCACTAATTTTACGCTCCTGTCTGGAAAGCGGTGATGTGTTTGTTCTTCGAAAATTTAAGGAGCGCCCCGGAACACCGCTGGGAACAACTTTGCAAATTATCGAAGCCGACAGAGTCGTTTCTCCGAATTTCTATCAGGATCCCAATATCAAAGCGGGTGTTGAAATTGATAAAGATGGCGCACCTTTAGCCTATCATATATTGAATCGTGATCCTTATGATGTAGGAGAAGAAAAATTAACATGGACGAAAATTCCTGCTTTTGATTTTGCCGGATATCGCCAAGTTTTACATATTTTTAACAGGACCAGACCGGGATTAACTCGCGGGATTCCTTATTTGGCCCCGGTTATTGAAAGTCTTAAGCAATTGGATAGGTACACAGAAGCCGAAATAATGGCTGCGGTAATATCCTCAATGTTTACGATTTTTGTAAAAACAGAAAGCGAAGAAGGTCTGGCTCCCATGACACCTATGTCCGTTGGCAATCAAAATAAAACAGAGCGCGGTGGGGATTATAAACTTTCCCCCGGAGCTATCTTGGATTTACAGCCCAATGAGGGAATAGAAATAGCAGATCCCAAACGCCCCAATCAGGCTTTCGACGGTTTTGTTCAGTCAATATTACGCCAAATTGGAGTAGCCTTGGAAATACCTTTTGAAATTCTTATCAAACATTTTACTGCTTCTTATTCAGCAGCCCAAGCAGCACTGGTAGAAGCGTGGAAAGCCTTTTCCACTCGCCGGAAGTGGTTGTCCCAACAATTTTGTCAGCCGATATATGAGGTTGTTATAACAGAAGCAATAGCCCGCGGCATAATTGAAGCTCCGGGCTTTTTTGCTGATCCTTTTTTGAGGGCAGCTTACTTAGGGGCAGATTGGATTGGCCCGCCCAGAGGGCAAATCGACCAACTTAAGGAAATAAAGGCGGCCGATTATCGTGTACGGCTTGGAATTTCGACTTTAGCAGAAGAAACAGCCCAAATTACAGGGGGAAATTGGGAGAATAAGCACCCTCAACGGGCAAAAGAGCAACGATTAAGACGAAAAGACGGTTTATTAGAAGAACAGTCTGGAATTGATTATTCGGAAGAAAAGGAAGAATAATGAAAGAATTGTATCATTTAGCACGGTGTTGGGCGATAGAACCGGATTTTTTATCTAATCTATCAAATATGACAAAAGAATACCAAGCCGGGCTTTCATTGCTTAATGACGGCCAACTGCAAAAAACATCTTTTGTTAAAATAAGAGGAGATATAGCGATTATTTCCTTACAAGGCATAATTACCCCGCGTATGGATATATTTACTTATTTTATGGGAGGTACACCGCTGGATTGTTTGGCAAGAGATTTTCAAACGGCTATTGATGACGATAATATTAAAGGAATTTTATTTGATATTGATAGTCCCGGCGGCGTAGCGGTTGGCCCAGCCGAAATGGCGGAGATAATTTTTAAGGCACGCCAGATTAAACCGGTTTGGTCTTATGTCGGCAGAAATTGTTGTTCGGCAGCCTATTGGTTAGCCGCGGCAACCGAAAAAATCATTGCTCATCAATCAGCATTACTGGGGAGCATTGGAGTTGTAACAACTGTTCCGGTGCAGGAATCTCCAGACCAATCAGGGTATAAAAACATAGAGATTGTTTCTTCTAATGCTAAAAATAAGCGCCCTGATCCCAGAACACCGGAGGGGATAAATGAAATTTGCAGGGAATTGAATGAGCTAGAAAGTCAATTCATTAACGCCGTAGCCAATTTTAGGGATTTAACCATAGACCAAATCAAAAATGACTTTGGGCAAGGTGGCGTTTTGATTGGAGCCAAGGCTGTTCAAATTAAAATGGCGGATATGCTTGGCACCTATGAAAGTGCGGTTGCCGCGCTATCCGCCGAAATTAACACAATTAACGATGAAAAAGGAGTTGAAACAATGTCCGAGAAATCAGAGATGATTGATAAAAACCAAATTACCGCAGATTTTCTGCGTCGAGAATGTCCTGAAATTGTTAACGCTTTTATCAAAGAGGGATTTGATTCCGGGGAAAAGAGCGGTATTGAACAAGGCCAGAAAAGCGGTATGAAAATTGGTGCCGATAATGAACGAGCCAGATTGCAGGCGATTGAGGAAATATCAATGCCGGGACACGAAAGCCTTATTGCGGAAGCCCGTAAAAATCCAGACATGACGGCTGAAAAGCTGGCTTTACAAATGATTGCGGCTGAAAAAGCTCAAGGCGGTAATTTTATTGCAACGTTAAAAAACGCCGCAGCACAAATGCCTGCTATTGATAGCGGAGCCAATGCGGAGGTTTCTCCTGTACGATCCACCTCAGCAACAGTTGGTACGCCGGAAGAAAAAGCGGAGGCCTTATGGAAAAGCGACGCCAATGTCCGGCAGGAATTTGCCAATGACAAGGAGGCCTTTATCGCTTACTTCGTTGCTGCCGAAAATGGGCAAGTAAAAATTCACAGTAAAGTATAGGAGAAAAAAATGACAGCGTTAACAAACGATACAAACCGGGTTTTTGAGGTTAATAATGACAGTAACGCCGTTGCCTTGGCCGCAGGGACTAAAGTATTTCAGGGATCTTTAATCGGTAAAACTACGACTGGTTATGGCCGGGCGTTGGAAGCTGGCGATACGGCCATGGGATTTGCCAAAGATAATGTTGATAATACAGACGGCACCGACGGCGAGAAAATTGTAGAAGTTAAGTCTATGGGAAAGGTATCTCTTTTCATCTCGGGGCTGACAATCGCGGACATTGGCAAAGACGTTTATGCCTCAGACGACAACACTTTTACATTAACATCAACGGATAATTCAAAAGTTGGAAAAATTATCCGGTTTGAAAAATCAGATTATGCAATAGTTTACTTTAATTTTCTTTCTTAATTGATTGAAAATTAAGAAAACAACAGCGCCTTTGGGCGTTTTTTTTGTGCCAAATTTTAGATAAAGAAAGGAAAGAAAATGTCTTTAGCAGAATTATCCTCCCGAGCAATCATTGGGTGGTTTTATAAGAAACTGAACGCTTCTGACGGCATGGGGTGGATTCAGGCCATTTCAAACTATTTCACCTCAGACCAAGATAGCGAAGAATATAAATGGATTGGGCAAAGCCCGGTAATGCGTGAATGGGTTGGCAGTCGTCAGGCAAAAGGATTTACGACAAACGGCATTACTATTGAGAATAAGCACTTTGAGGCAACGATAGACATTCCGGTCAAACACCTTAGGCGCGATAAAACAGGTCAAATCAAGGTTAGAATCAATGAATTGGCTAACCGTACCAATTCACACTGGGCTTTACTTCTTTCAGACCTCATCAAGCGTGGAGAAAGCAACGTTTGTTATGACGGAGCTTATTTTTTTGACGAAAACCACGAAGAGGGAAAGTCCGGGAAGCAGTCAAACAAAATTACGTTTGATTTAAATAAAGCCGGGGTTAACGGTGAGGTCGGAACGCCAGATGTACCGACCGAAGCGGCATTACGTCAGGCTATTTTACGCGGTATTCAGCAAATTATCAGCTTCAAAGACGATCAGGGAGAGCCGCTGAATGAAAATGCACAGAAATTTTTGGTAATGGTCCCGACTAATCTTTGGTTTATTGCTAAGGCTTGTGTGGCCGTGCCATTATCTGTTGGCGGAGCCACAAACCCGGTAAAAGTTTTATCTGATTTAGATATTGCGGTGGCTTCAAACCCCCGCCTGAATTGGACAGATAAAATTATTGTTTTTCGAACCGACAGCGATGTAAAAGCCTTAATCCGCCAGGAAGAAGAAGCCGTGCAGATTAAGGCAAAAGCGGAAAATTCAGAATATGAATTTGATAATGACGCTCACCAGTATGGTGTCGATACATGGAGAAATGCCGGTTATGGGTATTGGCAAAACTCCGTCTTGGTAACCTTAACGAAAGTTGAAAAAGCATGAAAAAATATGAAGTTCTTGGAAAATCAGCGTGTTTGGGTGCAGGGATGATCCTGCACCTGACTGAACAACAGGCAGCGGTACGCCGTGATTGCCTGACGCAGAAAAATGGGAATTATATTGTTAATATCCCTGTTTATTTCAAAAAAGGAGAAATTATCGGTATTGTTGCCGGGGATGTTTCTAAAAGCCTTATGCCTCTGTTAAAAGAAACTTCCCGGACGGATTCTCCGAATAAAAATTCTTCAAAAAATAATACAAACGATGAAAATGAGGAAAATCTGGAAAAAAATAACGATTCTCCCTCAGATTTTCCCAAAATGAAACACGTTGGTTTTGGAAATTACGACGTATTCGATAAAGACGGCGAAAAAATTACCGATAAACCAGTTACCAAACAGGAAGCGGAAACATTGCTGAAAAATTTAAGCAATAACGAGGAATAAAATGTTCGACCACGACAATTTTATAAATAAGCCCTGCCAAAATATATTCGGTCGTTTGGTGATTTACAGTCCTCGCAATACATCTGTCCCCGATTTTAAAATAACCGGGGATTTTCATGAGAACTATGTTGATATTAACCTCCAAAACGCCGGAGCAGATATTTCCGCAGCGGAAATTGTCCTTTTCGTAAGAATGGTTGAATTTTGCGAAAAATACCCCCGGCCTCTGGCCGGGGATAAAATTGTCGTGGACGGAATTGCTTACCAGATTATTGATGTTCAGCCACATATTCCCGGCAGTAAAAAATTGGTTCTTCATGAGGACATATAAATGGTACACCCAAGGCAAAATATACGAGAGGCAATCGCGGAACGGTTAAAAAGCCAAAAAACAAATGCCGGTGATAATGTATTTACCAGCCGGGCCAAACCTCTTTTCGATCAGGATATGCCAGCCATACTTATTTATTCTAGTTCAGAAACAATAAGAGAAGAACGTTGGGATACAGACGGATTCGGCCCTTTAGAGCGAGAGTTGGAAATTTTTATTGAAGCCGTAGATTACGGCAAAGAGGATTTGGACAACAAGCTTGACACTCTGGCGCAGCAAATTGAAAACGCGCTGGACGGTTGGAATATTCCAAAACGAAAATCAGCGGTTTTAAGGTTTAGCGGCACGGATATGGATATGTCCATTGAGGGACAAAAGATATACGGAGCCATAAGGCTGGCTTTTAACCTAACCTATAGAACACAAACCCACCAACAACAGGAATTTGAAAATGAAAATTAAAATGCTTCACGATAAAGGAAATCTCAAAAAAGGTAAAATTTACGATTTTAATGAGAAAAAAACGACAGAACTGTTAACTGGAGGCCATTGTGTCCGTGTTTGGGATAAACCCGCCGATAAGCCGGAAACACCCGCCGAAACCTCTAAAAGGAAAAATAAATGAGAACGCCGGAAGAAACTGATTTTCTAATCGGGGAAATTTTACGGCGTTTAGCCAATATAATAAGAATAGGAAAAGTTGTTGAGGTAAATTACCAAAACCAAAAGGCAAAAGTCAAATTGGGGGAGTTGCAAACAGGATATTTACCATGGATTATCGACCGCGCCGGTTCTGATCGGTCTTGGAAGCCTATTGATGTTGGCGAGCAAGTCGTTGTTCTGGCACCTTACGGAGAACTAAAGGGAGGAGTAATCCTCCCTTCGTTGTATCAAAAAACATATTCCTGTCCAACCCCGGATAAAAATAAGCACACTATAATTTGGGAAGATGGCTCAACAGCAGTTTTCGATAAGAAAACAAGTTCCCTGAATGTGGAGATCAAAGGTAAAGTTACCGTTAATATTATCGGCGACGCTCAAATTTCGGCCCAAAACGTATCAATAACAGCCCAAAATACAACAGTAAACGGTAATGCGGTGGTAACAGGAAATGCTACGGTTAATGGTTCTGTTTCCCTTGCCGGAGGCGGCCCGGCTGTTGCTCGTGTCGGGGATAAGGTTTCTGTGGATCCAAATACTCACCAAGGCAGTATTTTATCGGGTTCGGGCAAAGTTACTGCGGGAGGGTAAAATGCAAGGAATGAATAAAAGCACCGGACTAACAGCTTCAGGAGTGGAACATCTAAAACAGTCCATAGCGGATATATTAGCAACTCCAATAGGTTCGCGGGTTATGCGACGGGAATATGGCAGCCGGTTATTTGAAAAAATTGATAATCCTATAACCGGCGAGCTGATTGCCGAAATTTATATTGATGTAGTCGAGGCTCTGTTTAATTACGAGCCTCGTTTTGATTTAACCAACGTAACCGTCGCAGATATTCAAAAAGGCAAGATTATCCTTGATTTGGAGGGAAAATACAAACCCACGGGAGAAACCGTTATACTTAACGGTTTGACTATTTCATAGGTAATAAAATGGCAACAAGTTCAAGAGAAGATTTACAAAAATATTTAATGCCGGACTATGTTGATATGTCCGCCTTGCAGCCGCCGCAAGTTATTGAAGAATTGGATTTTGAGGTCATTTTTGCGGAAATGCTGGCAGATTTCCAAGCAAGAAAGCCGGATTATAATGCGTTGCTAGAAAGTGATCCTGTTGTCATAGCTTTACAATGTGCAGCTTATAGAGAATTATTGTTGCGGCATAGAATCAATGAGGCCGCGAAAGCCAGTATGTTGGCTTATGCCAAAGGTTCGGATTTGGATAATCTTGCGGCATTCTATAAAGTTAAAAGATTGGTTGTCGATGAGGGAAATCCTGATTCCATTCCACCAATTTCCCCAACTTATGAAGACGATGATCGTTTACGGCTTCGCACACAACTGGCTCTTGAAAGTTTTACAACGGCAGGCTCGGAAAAAGCCTATTTTTTTCATGCTTATTCAGCCTCGGCCAAAGTAAAATCTTTGAATGTTCAAAGCGTAGTTCCCGGCGAAGTTATGATTACAGTCCTTTCAAATGAGGGAAACGGTCAGGCCGATGAAGAACTCTTAAATACTGTACTAACTTATTTAAGTGCGGAAGATAAAAGGCCATTAACGGATAAGGTGAAAGTCCAAAGCGCAGAAATCATAACATATCAGATTAAGGCGCGAATATTCGTTTATCCCGGTCCCAGTATTCCTGTCGTTCAAAATGAGTTTGAAACAAAATTAGCCAATTATGTAGCTAAACGCCACAAAATTGGCGAAGTTATGGCGTTTTCAGGAATTTATGAGGCTTTGCATGGTGAGGGTGTCCAACGCGTTGAATTAGATTCGCCGACAGAGAATATTGTTACCTCAAGCACTCAGGCAGCCTATTGTTCTAAAGTTGAATTGGAGGTTATAGTTGTCGATGACAAATAATAAAAGCATATTACCGCCCAATGCTACGCCATTATTAAAAGACATAGAGGAAACTATTGCTTTACGGTTAGGAAAACTTAATGTTCCTAACCGTTGGTTAATGCACCCGGATAAATGTCCCGTTCAAGTCCTGCCGTGGCTTGCTTGGGCTGTGTCCGTAGATGTGTGGAACGAAGATTGGCTGGAAGATATCCGACGTAATGTTATAAAGACAAGCGTTGATGTTCACCGCCAGAAAGGAACCATTGGGGCATTAAAAACGGCACTGCAATCATTTAACTTCGATAATGTAAGAGTAGAAGAATGGTTTGATTACGGTGCCGATCCGTATATGTTCCGCGTTTTTATTGAAATTGTCAGTGAGGGTTTTGATATAAACGATTTGACGGAAGTATATGCTGTTATTGAACGAACTAAGAACACTCGTTCTCATCTAGACATTTTAAAAGCCGTTTTATGTAACAATTCAACAAATCCGTATATCGGTGCGTCCTGTTGCTCGGGAGAAATCACAACAATCAGCGGAAAAGAGATTTTTGAAATATAGTATTAAGGAATATTTAAGTGAACGAATTTTATTCAATTATAACAAACAAAGGTATAGAAACACTGGCCGTCGCAAAAGTAAATGGCGGAAATGTAAAATTAGTCAATTTAGGCGTTGGAGATAGTAACGGAAAATATTATGAGCCGAATCCCGCGCAGCAAGGCTTAGTAAATGAAACCTATAGAAGCGCAATAAATCGAATATATTTAGACGCAGATAACAGTAAACAGATTATTATAGAAGCTGCAATTCCCTCCTCAATCGGAGGTTTTTTTATTCGCGAGGTTGGTGTTTTCGATGAACAGGGCAATTTGTTCGCTATCGGAAAATATCCGGTAACATTTAAGCCGGAAAGCCAGTCCGGAGCCGGTAAAGATATTTATATTCGCATAACCTTAGCTTTTTCCAACAATCCAAATATTGTTATTTATGAGAATACCAATAATGCGTTGGTAAGCAGCGACAGGTTGGAAGCTCTGGCAAAAGTCGATTTATCTAATGTTGCCGAAGAAAATAAAAGCCATCAACAGTGGCCGGATTTACAAGGGGGCAATCAGAATGAACGATACCATGTTACAGAAGCGCAAAATATTACTCTGAGTCAGATAGATAATCTGAAAGGACCGGTAAATAAAGGAAAATGCATTATAATAAGTGCAGACGGCACTAGTTTTGATATTAACGATTTGCCATTTGGCTTGCCGATATTTACTGTATTTCACAGTATATCAGCTAAAACACCGTTTGGAGCCTATCCTTTATGGACGGGAGAATGGATTAACGACTGTAAAAATAAACATACCGCATTTTGGAATGAAGTAATAGAACAAAATGCTGGAGGTTTCTTACGTTTAGTAGAAAATTCTGTGTACGAAAACGAGATTAACAGCTATGGAGAGACCGGCGCTTTTGTTGTCAATCAAGAAACTGGGGCTTTAAGACTTCCCAAGATTACTAGATTTGTATCCTCTATTGAGCAGATTAACCAAATTGGGCAGCCACAACTAGACCAAATCGTGAATATAACCGGAGAAATAGGTATTGACGACGCTGTTGCAGGAACAATCAAAGGAGCCTTTAACATCATTTCCAATTTTTCGTATGACGCTACATCAAATATGTCAGGTAACGGAAAAATAGTACAGTTTAACGCGTCAAGAGTAGTTAGAACTGGAGATCAGGTTCAGCCGAGAAATGTTCGGCTGGCCCAATATATTCAAGTTTACAAAACAATTCAGGGATAAGGTGAGATAATGACAGATTTTTCTTCAATCATAACGGATATAGGACTTGAAACACTTGCCTCAGCAAAAGTCAATGAAAAAAACATAAAAATATTGAACTTAGCTGTGGGGGACGGGAATGGCGCATATCAAGAACCGGCGAAAGAGCAAACAAGTTTGGTAAACGAAACCTACAGAACAGCTATAAATCGCATATATATTGATCCTGATAATCAAAAGCAAATTATTATAGAAGCAGCAATCCCCTCCGCAATCGGAGGGTTTTTTATTCGGGAGGTTGGTGTTTTCGATGAACAGGACAATCTGTTTGCTGTCGGAAAATATCCAGTAACATTCAAACCGGAAAGCCAGTCAGGAACGGGTAAAGATATTTATATCCGTATGACTTTGGCTTTTTCCAATACTCCTAATATTACTATTTATGAAAATCCTAACAATGCGGTGGTTAGCAGTGATAAACTGGACGCCTTAGCCAAAATTGATTTATCAAATGTTGCGGATAAATATAAAAGCCACCAGCAATGGCCGGATTTGCAAGGAGGTAATGAAACAGAACGTTTCCATGCGACACAGGCGGAAAATGCAACCTTAACCCAGCTTTCAAGCCTTAAGACAGAATTAAATGCCAATAAATGTATCATTTTATCACCCGACGGCCAAGATTTAATGGTTACCAATTTACCGGCAGGAATACCTTTATTTACGATTATCCAAAATCTTTCCGCAGAAACGCCCCCCGGAATGTATCCATTATGGACCGGTGAGTACATAAGAAACTGTAAAAATTTGCACCCCGGATTTTGGGAAAAAGCACTTGAGTACAGAAATAAGAATGTTTTAAGAGTAATTGATGAAACATCTTACAACAATGAAATATCGGCATACGGAGAAACCGGCGCATTTGTTATAAATGAAAGTTCAGGTGATATTAGATTACCGAAAATCACAAGGTTTGTATCGTCCATTGAACAAATAAGCCATATTGGTATTCCATTGCAAGACCAGTTACAGGGACACTGGCATGTTGTTAATTTACGACAAGACTCAACAGGAGTAGCTCAAGCATACGATGATGTTTTCGGAAACGATGGTATAACAGTTGGACAAGTCGATACTACACAAGCTGACGAAAGAATACTCCCATTTCCTGTAAGCGTAGCTCCAGGCGGTGCTGTGGACATAATTACAGACCGTGTTAACGGCGTGCCGCGAGTGGGTAACGAAACCCGGTCTAAAAGTGTCAGAGTTGCACAATTTATACAGGTTTATAATGCTGCAACAGCAGCAAGTATGACAAATGCTAATCAACTAATCGGAGCTTTATCCTCAAAAGCAGACATAACTCTGGGAAACGTTACCGGGGCTTTTACCATAGTCGCAGAAAGCCGAGGGATAAACGGCTTCATTAAATATTCTGATGGTCGCTGCGAACAATGGGGGTGTGCTGTACAAACGGCAAACGGTTGGATTACAACACCTTTCCATTTTTCGTTTGCAAATGATGAAGTGCATTTAAGCGCAACCTGTATTAACCCCTCAACTTCTGGTGCCACTCCATCTTTCCAAGTTCGTTATGATGTTACCCGTGATCGTTTTATTTGGCATATTCCCAACGGTGTTAACTGGAAATGTAACTGGTACGCTCGCGGCGTATGGCAATAAAAGTAAAAATAAAACTGTAGCTGCATATCAAAACAACAAATCAGACATTTTATTAAATAACCCTTAACAGAAAGGAAAATCTACCATGGGAGAATACTTTTTACATGGCGTTGAAGTTCTTGAACTTGATGATGGTTCCCGTCCTATACAGACGGTTAAATCATCAGTTATCGGCCTTATCGGTACAGCCCCCAAAGGTCCGGTAAATCAACCAACACTTATTTTAGGCTCAAAAACCGAGGCTGTAAAAATATTTGGAGAAAGTTCTCCCGGCTTTACAATCCCTGACGCATTGTCAGGGATTTTCGATCAGACCGGTGCCGTTGTGGTCGTCATTAACGTTGCCGATCCAGCTAATTCCAAACTTGTTTCAACGGTTGATTCCCAAGAATACACCTTTGATGAAAATAACGAAATTACAGTCGGAAAGTACTCTATATCTAATGTTTCAGTCAAAGGAAAGGACGAAACAGCTTATATTGAAAACACCGATTATAACGTTAATAAAGAAGACGGTATAATTACCAGATTAACATCCGGTAATATTCCCGAGGATCAGCCCGTACAGGTAAGCTATACCCGCCTCGATCCCTCAAAAATAACCGCGGGAGAAATTATTGGAGGCGTAACCGCAGACGGCCGATATACCGGTGTTCAGTGTTTCTTAGCCAGTATGAATGAAGTCAGCGTGCAGCCACGCCTGTTAGCTGCTCCGGGTTTTACCCATGATCGGCCGGAAAGTGGTGGTGAAAAGCTGGCAAATCCCGTCGTTGCAGAGTTGATAAGCGTTGCCGAACGTTTGAGAGCAATAGTTATCGCAGACTGCCCCAATGGCACTAAAGAGGAAGCTGTATCTTACCGTAAAGACTGGGGTGCTGCCCGTCTTTACTGCGTATATCCTTGGGCAAAGGTTTATGACAGTGCAACAGGAAATACAATAGAAGAACCGTTATCCGCGCGTATAGCCGGGCTAATTGCCAAAACAGATAATGATAAAGGTTTCTGGTGGTCCCCGTCAAATAATATCATAAACGGAATTATTGGCATCTCCAAACCTATTGATTTCACCCTTGGAGATCCGAACTGCGTCGCCAATTATCTAAACGAAAATTTAATTACCACGGTAATTCAGCAAGACGGTTTTCGTCTTTGGGGAAACAGAACGACCTCTGCCGATTCTAAATGGGCTTTTCTTTCAGTCCGAAGAACGGCGGATATGATTAACGACAGTCTCCTTAAAGCCCATCTATGGGCTATCGACAGAAATATAACAAAGACGTATGTCAGCGACGTCTGCGACGGCGTTAGCAATTATCTGCGCTATCTGAAAAACATAGGGGCAATTATTAACGGAAGCTGCTGGGCCGATTCGAGCCTTAACACTCCAGATCAAATTTCACAAGGAAAAATCGTTTTTGATTTTGATTTCACGCCCCCATATCCGGCGGAACATATCACGTTTCGGAGCCGTTTAACGGATGAATATCTTACGGAAATCTTTGAATAAAGAGAGGTAATACATGGTGAAAATTTTAAAAAATTTCAACTTATTTGTTGATGGACGAGGTTATGCCGGGCGAGCCGAGGAAGTTTCGCCACCTAAACTAAGCATTAAAACCGAGGAATTGAGAGCTGGGGGCATGGATGCCCCCATTTCTATTGATATGGGAATGGAAAAACTGGAAGCCGGTTTCTCCTTAGTAGAGTATGACCCGGAAATTTTAAAACAATTCGGTGTCGTTAGCGGCAACGCCGTACAATTAACTCTACGAGGCGCTCTTACCGACGATGAAACAACTTCCCCCATGATTATCAAACTCCAAGGAATGTTTACAGAGGTTGACATGGGAAAATTTAAAGCCGGAGATAAGGCGACCATGCAATGCACCGTTGCGTGCCGCTATTATAGTTTGGAAATCGACGGCCAGAAAGTCGTTGAAATAGATGTTGATAACATGACGCGGATTATAGATGGCACAGATACCCTTGCCGAAATTCGTTCTGCGCTGGGCTTATAAGGAAAAAGAACATGGAAAAAATTACATTACAATATCCCGTTACCGTAGGGCAAATTGAATATAAGGAACTGGAAATGCGTCGTTCCAAAGTAAAGGATCGTTTAGCTGTTTCCAACATGAAAAACGCTTCCGATGAAGATAAGGAAATCCGGCTTTTCGCTAATTTATGCGAAGTTACACCGGAAGTAATTACGGAACTCGACGAGGCTGATTACGGGAAACTGCAAAAAACATATTTAAGTTTTTTCGCCTCGGAGGAGAAATCCGAAGAGAAATCATAATCCTGTCAACAATAACCCATTGGCCGCTATCCGAAATTCTAGATATGGAGGAGGAAGAATTTTACCTCTGGCATAAACAAGCGGTGGAAATCCATAACGAACAAAACAAAGAGGCTTAATCATGACCGTACAATCTGCCGTGTCAATAATTATCGGTGCTGAAATCGGAAGCTCTTACAGAAGTGTTCTGGGAACGGCTCAAAAGCAGATTAACACGTTAGGGGCGGCCATAAAAGGGTTAAATTCTGCAAGTTCTCAAATTAACTCTTTTCAAAAATTACAGAAAGAAACACTAAAAGTCGGCCAAGAATGGAGAAATGCAGAGAACGAAGCTAAAAGATTAAGTCAGGAAATCTCCCAAACAGATAAACCAAGCAAAGACCTGCTGGCGAACTTCAAAAAAATACAAAAAGAAGCCAAATTGGCCCGTCAGGCCTTTTTGAATAATAAAAAAGCACTGGCAGATATGAGCGAGGCTATGCAAACGGCGGGGATAAATACCAATAATTTATCTCAAGAGCAAACGCGGCTTGGTCGGGCAATATCCATTCTTGAAAACAGACATAGGAGTTTAGCCAATATTCAGGCGGCAAAAGCCCAAAATATGGCTAATCGGGCGGCTTACCGTTCTCAAATAATGGATGTTACTGCTCTGGGCTTTACCTTATTTGGAATCTTAAAACCCGCCATTGCATTTGAAAGCGCTATGGCAGACGTCAAAAAGGTTGTTGACTTCGATTCTCCTCAACAATTTAAGCAAATGGGAAAGGATATAAAAGAACTTTCAGAAAAAATCCCGCTATCCCTTGAGGGATTGGCTTCCATTGTTGCCGCGGGCGGACAGCTAGGCATTCCCAAACAACATCTGACACAATTTGCAGAAACCGCAGCAAAGATGTCCGTGGCAATGGATATAACGGCCGACGAAGCTGGCCGCGCTATGGCAAAAATGTCAAATGTTCTCTCAATGCCGATTGAAGATATGGGAAAGGTCGGTGATGTTATCAACTATCTTTCCAATAATATAGCGGCAACCGGCGCGGAAATTGTTGAGGTAAACTTGCGGGCCGGAGCAATGGGAAAATCCTTTGGCTTGTCATATAATGAAGTTTCAGCTCTTGCCGGTACATTTATCGCCTTGGGTAAAAGCCCGGAAATCGCCGGAACGGCAATCAATATGATGACGTCCCGCCTGAAGCTTTTGCCGGTACAAACCGGAGCAGTTCGCAAATCCTTTAATCAGCTCGGAATTTCAATGAAAAGTTACAGAAAGCTGATAGAACAAGGCAAAGGACAAGAAGCGTTATTAACGGTTTTAGAGGCCTTGAAAAAAGTTCAGGGTATAAAGCGGGCCGAGATTATGAAAAATATTTTCGGCGAAGAAGCTCAACGCCATGTAAATGGCCTTGTTGAGAGTCTTGACAGCTATAAAAAGAATATTGCGCTGGTAAGTGATGAAACAAACTATGCAGGATCCATGCAAAAAGAATTTGCCGCCCGAAGTGCAACAACGGAAAATAATATCCAATTATTGAAAAACCGCCTAAATATTCTTGCCGTTAATTTTGGCACAGTTCTTCTTCCTGCGGTTAATAGTGTTGTCGCAGTTTTTTCAAAAGTAACGGGAGCTGTAGCAACTTTTACCGAAAAACACCCGGTTTTGGCAAAAAATATCGGTTTAGCTATTACCGGGTTAATATCCTTAAAGCTGGCCGCTTTTGGTATAGGATATGGCTTTACTTTCCTAAATGGCGGTTTGTTAACCGTTATGGGGATATTTTCACAGGCTAGAACAATTTTTGCCCTGACCCGTTTAGGGTTGTTTACGCTGATTCCCGCGATTAAAGCCGTCGGAATGGCTTTTTTAAGCAATCCGATAGGCTTGGTAATTGCAGGATTGGCATTTGCCGTTATAAAATACTGGGATCCTATTTCAAAGGGATTTAGCAAAATAGCCGCAAAATTCAGTATTTTAAAAGATATGGCAGCCGTAGCCTGGCAAAAAATCAGTGAATTTGCCCAAAAAGTAAAAAATGCTTTTAAAGAAAGCTGGCTGGGTAAAGCATGGAACTATGTTTTCGGTGGAGATGAAGAAGACGCCAAAAAGCGTAACGATAAAAAAACAGTATTCAAAAAAAATACGATTTTATACGAAATGGCAGCTCGGCAAGAAACGGCAGAACAAAATATCCCGCATAATTCACTCGGTGAAACGGTTAAAGATATGAGTAATATCCCGTCCGGAGAAAACCAGAATGCGGTAGAGATTGTTCCGGCCAAAATTTCTCCGAACCATGCGAATAATGTCAATATCAGCGCACCAATAACAGTTTATGCCAGTCCCGGCGTAAGTGCCGAAGACGTAGCTAAACAAATTAACTTAAAGTTAAACGAACGCGAGCGGGAAGCAGCACGACGCCAAAGAGGAGCAAATTATGATTGATTCATTCGGTGATTTAACCAAAAAAATTGGTGGGAAACTAAGCCTTAACTCAATTCTTGGGGTTAATATGATGATGATCCTCGGCACATATCGTTTTTGCATTTCCAATGCCGCATATCAGAGTTTAGCAAGGACTACGGAATACAAATGGGAGGAACTTCGCCGCTTGGGAAGTGAACCGGCATTACAGTTCACAGGAACGGGAACCGAAACAATAACATTAGAGGGTGTTATCTATCCTCAGTTTAAAGGAGGGCTGCGGCAAATAACCCTCATGCGAACTCAAGCGGGACTGGGTATTCCCCTAATGTTAATCTCGGGTAATGGTTCGGCATTTGGGCGGTGGTGTATTACTGCCGTGGCAGAAACGCAAACATATTTTTTACCGGACGGGACGCCAAGAAAAATAGCTTTTTCTCTGACTTTAAAAAAATACGGAGAAGAAAAGCAAACCGGTCTTAAGGGGATAGTTCAAAAAGTATTGGGGGCGTTATGATTTATATCACAAAAGACGGAGAAACTTTAGATTATATATGCTGGATAATCTACGGAACAACAAAAGGAAATGTTGAAAGAGTCTTGGAAAACAATCCCCACCTCGCAAATCAGCCGGTAGTTTTTCCCGCCGGAATAAAAATAGAACTACCTCAAACCGAAGAAAATACAAATCAGCAAAAAATTAAGATGTGGCAATAATGAAACCTGTATTTAAGTTGAAAGCCAATAGTAACGATATAACCAATTTTCTTGAAAATCGCCTGCTTTCGCTCTCTATTTCCGATGAATACGGCTTAATTTCAGATAGTATAACGATTGAAATAGACGATCATGACGAATCTTTTGCCCTCCCGGACAGAGGAGCCGAAATAGAGGCCTTTCTGGGATACTCTGACACCGGGCTTTATTCCATGGGGAAATTTATTGCCGATGAAGTTGAAATCTCCGGTCCCTCAAATGTTTTAACAGTAACCGGTCGGGCGGCAAACTCTCTTTTCAAGAATGATATGGGAAAATTTATGGCCCCCCGAACTTTTAGCTGGGAAGAAACAACCCCTGCGAATATAATTTCCACCATAGCGCAACGTTATGGACTGAAACCCAGTATAAGTAAAGAATTAAAAACGATTTACATCGATCATCTCGACCAAACAGATGAAAGCGATTGCGCTCTGTTGCAAAGGCTATCCAAAGACTATGGTTCAGTTGTAAAAATTGCCGGCGGCGTTTTGCTTTTCTTTGAACCAGCTCGGGGGAAAAGACCGGACGGAACGTCTTTACCTAAAATTTCGGTAGATATAATGGAGCTTAGTAATTATCGGTTAAGGGTAAGTGATCGAAACAAATACAATGCGGTCAAGGCCAAATATTATGATTTTGACGAAGCCGAGGAAAAGACCGTAACGGTCGGACAAGGAGAACCGATATTTTCCCTAAGAGAAACGTTTACCAACAGGACGCAAGCCCAACGGCGGGCCAAAGGAAAACTGGAGGAGATAAAACGCGGGCAAAGGATCTTGACCGCTGAAATGGTAGGAAACCCGCTAATATCGGCAGAAAGCCTTATCGAAATAACCAAAATCCGGGAAGAATTATCCGGGACATGGGTTATTAAACGTGCAAATCATAATTTAGATTCGTCCGGTTATAAAACAAGTATAGAGGCCACCCGCCCAATAGATAATTAAGGAGATTACAAAATGGATAGTTTATTAGAAAGCCAGCTTGCCGAGGGTATTAGCTGGGGATTTACCGCACTTATAAGCGGATTGGCCTTTGTCCTTTGGCAAAAATTCAAACGGTTGCAAGATGACGTCGAAAAAAATAAAGAGGAAATTGCAAATTTTAAAACTCATGTAGCCGAAAATTACTCCCAAAAGAAAGATATTTACGATATGGAAGCCCGCATAAATGAACAGTTGAGCCATTTAGGACATCGGCTGGATAAGGGTTTTAACATGATTTATGAACAACTATTAAAGGATAAATGAAATGCCAAGCTTCTCTCAAACATCACAGCAGCGTCTTAATACCTGCCACGAAAAATTACAGCGGATATTTAATGAGGTTATAAAAAATTATGACTGTACAATCTTGGTTGGCTATAGAACACCGGCAGAGCAGGAAAAATGCTATAAAACGGGAAAAAGCAAACTAAAATACGGTCATCACAATAATTTCCCCGCAACCGCCGTCGATGTGTCCCCTTGGCCGATTCCCAGAGAATGGGGCGCAAAAGACTGGAAAGAACGGGCGAAATTTTATTATTTTGCGGGCTTTGTTAAAGCCACGGCGCAAAGTATGAATATAAAATTGCGCTGGGGCGGGGATTGGAACGATAATAAAGATTTTAGCGACCAAACCTTTGACGATTTAGTCCATTTTGAACTTGTATAAGATTAAGGAGAAACTTCCTTAATAAAGCCGCAAAAGCGGTTTTTTTTATTATAAAGGAGAAAAGTATGAGTAAAATTATTGAAATTCTAAAATTGAACCAGTCTTCAACATGGCGAGGGTTAATCAGTATTCTTGCCGGTTTTGGGGTGGCAATTAGTCCAGCACTAATGGAACAAATTGTTGCCTTATGTGTCGCGGCCATCGGTGTTGTCGAGGTCGTAAGAAATGAAAAAGACGAGAAAAAAGAAAACAAATAATTAAAGGCACCGCTCTTATTTATATAGAGCGGTGCCTTTTTTTTGTGTTTTAAATCAACAAATTTATTCCGTTCTTATTCTTTCTATATGTAAAAACCCCATATAGTCGGTGGGGTTTTTACATCATACACTTATGATTTTATTTCCTTATTTTGCTGTTTCCAATTCATTTTCACTTTCATAACCGTTTATATCTTCATGAATCTGTGGTTTGTCCGCAAATTTGAAATTATCATCAACCGCATTTTTTACGGAATGAAATACTGCTTTCCGTTGGTTGATATTAAATTTCTTATTGCCATTTAAGGCTTCTGAAAAATCATGGAAATCTATTCCAGTATTTTTACATAAATCTTCCGCGGAAATATCTAAGACCGTCATAAGTTTTTTTATTTTACTGGAAGTAATAAAGTTTTTTTGATTTTGATTAAGTACATACATATTTTTATCTCCGAAATTAGTGAAAGGTGGGAAGTTTTATGTTTGCCACTCGGTAAACATCTTCAATACTGAATTTATCAATATCATCGGGATAAAAACTAAAAGGCGGAGCATTTTCCACCGTGGTAAATGCAGCTTCCTCCAATTCGAGCTGCGATAGTCCATAGTCGTCGATAGTCCTATTGTTATTATTCATAATAGACTCCTTAACTAGGGGTTATATACACTTTTTCAAAAGACCCTTTTCCCTCCACCTAAAAATTAGGTGGAGGAGTCCAAAAGTTACCGTTCATAACGCGGCAAGTGCATATTTAGCGAAGTCTATTGCTAGACCATAGCCTATTATATTCTGCACACTCCCCCGTAGGTTAATGAGCAGAAATTTTAGACTTATAAGTTTTCTGCAACTTACTTATGAAAGAACTTTTGGTTTCTCGCTGTCTTTTGAATAATAAACGATGAAAGGTTTATGAGGTCTTTCATCAAGCATAATAATACCATTCTTCTATTGCGAATGCGATTTTTACTATAAAGTATAAAAAATTACATTTCAAGTAGAACATTTCATTATGTAATAGCTAATCATTAAGTATAAAGGCTTATTAGCAAATATTTATAAAAAAATATCTCAATATTATAAATATATGTTTATTGGAGTTTTATTAAAAGTTTTCCGGCAATTTTTTGTTGATTTTTTAACAAAAATGTTTAAGATGTAGCACATATAACTATTGGAGATAAGAGTATGTCTGCTTTTAAAGTGGCTTTCAAGGCTATAATTCGTAAAGATAACAAAATTCTCGTTATAAAACGTAGTGCAAAAGAAGAAGTGTTTGAAAAGTTATGGGATATTCCTGGTGGAAGAATGAATTTTGGCGAAATGCCTAAGGACGCTCTTATCCGTGAAATTCACGAAGAAACAGGTCTTGAGGTTAATATATTAAATCCATTTACAGTATGGTCTTTTATGGCTTCGGAGGATTTACAAGTAATTGGTATTACAATGCTTGCAGACTATGTATCTGGAGAGGTTAAACTTTCAGAAGAACATACTGAATACAAATGGATTGCCCCTAAAGAATTTGAGAAATTAGATGCCAATAGTAGTTTAAAGAAAGAAATTGCGAAATATGCAGCACGGTAATAACTTTATAATCCTTGCCACTCCGGCTCCTATAAGCCATAGAACCGCAGAAGAAAATCTGGGGCTTGGGTATTTGACGGCAACTTTGCGAGAAAAAGGCTATGAAGTAGAGATTATTGACGGTTGGTTAACAGGCTTGACCCCGAAACAATTAGCTTCCAAAATCTTAACAAGGAAAAACCCACTATTTGTGGGTTTTTCCGCATATCAATCAAATATGGATATGGCGATTCAGACAGTAAATGCTGTAAAAAAAGAACGAATTGATATTCCTTTTATTGCAGGTGGATTTGGTCCGACATTTAATCAAAATGATTTTCTTAATGCCGGATTTGATATAGCCGTAAGGGGCGAAGGTGAAGAAACTCTCCCCTTATTAGCACAACATTTCCAAGATAATTCAGTAAAACTAGAAGAAATAAAGAATATTTCCTATAAGGATGAGAATGGAAATGTGGTTAATAATCCATTAGCCCCGCTTTCAACAAATTTAGATGAATTGCCTTATCCCGCTAGGGATACAATGCAATTTGCTATAGATCGTCGGACACCTGTTCACGTTTTAACGGCGCGAGGATGTACTGGAAGTTGTTTGTTTTGCAGTATTAACGCATTTTTCCGTCTTTCCAAAACTAAAAAATATCGGCAAAGAAGCGTAAATAATATAGTTGGCGAACTAGAAAATTTAAAATCTATGGGAGTTCAACATATAAAAATAATAGACGATTCCTTTATTGATGGTAATAGAGATGAAAAATGGTGTGAAGATTTTGCCAATGTCATACAAGAGAAAAAATTAAAATTTTTACTCCGTGGTTCAATACGGGCAGATAAGATAACTGATAAAATTTTATTTAATCTAAAAAAGGCTGGTTTCTTTTCCTTTTCCTGTGGAATAGAAAATTTTTCGGAAACGGCACTAAAAAGAATGAATAAAGGGGCTAATTTGCAGCAAAATTTAAATGCCTTAGATTTATTTAAAAAATACCATATTTATGTTCAAGCAGGGCAAATTCTTTTTGATCCAGAAACAACACTCCAGGAACTCAATGAAAATTATCAATATATGAAAAAATATGATTGGATTATAAGTAAAGGTGTATTTACAGAAATGTTTGCTGCGGAGGGTACTTCATTTACTAAACTAATTGATAAAAAGCATTGGAAAACATCAAATACCCATCAAATGGGCAATTATAAATATCGGATAATTGATGAAAAAGTCAATAATGCTCACGACGCATTAAAAAAATGGCACATTTCACACATGGGTTTGTACGATAAAGCAATAGATCCATTAACATCTCCCAAGGCGTTGTCTAAAGAAGAGTTAAAAATATTTTATGATATTTATATGAAAATAAGACATAAGGACCTTGAGATTATGGGCGGTGTTTTAGAACGCGTTGAAAATCATGATAGGGAAATGCTTATGTCTTACATTGAACAGGCAAATATTCAAAATTCTGAATTTTATAAAAATATTAACAAAGAAGTTTCACAGGCCTACAAACTGTGTAATCTTCAATATGATGCTAAAATTAACCCATTTTTCTTAGACGGAAAGAGTAAACAGTAATGTATGATCCTTTTGAACACTATAAAACTAGAGGCCCAGTAAATGAATTTGGAAATGTTACAGCGACCGCTCCTCGTATAAAAAACGTTGGTTGGACGTTAGGAAATTTTTGCCCTAATCGTTGTAAGCATTGTTATTCAATGTCAGCACGAGTGGCAGGAGCTAACATGACAAAAGATATTATTGATAGAATTGTAGACCAATTGAAGAAAAATAATATCGAAACAGTTAATCTTGGCGGAAATGAACCAATTTATACAAATGGTCGAAATATTGAAGATTCGCTACTACCTTATATTATAAATAAGCTACATGAAGCAAAGATTGAGGTTGGAATAACCACAAGCGGAATTACACTTTTATATTTATATAAACATAAAAAGGAAATTTTTAACCTTATAAACGATTTTGATATTAGTTTAGATTCGCCTTTTGAAGAAGAACATAATGAAAACCGTGGAGCCAAGTTATACAAGGGTGCGATTGAATGTATGGAAATATGCCAAAAAGAGCATAAGCCGCACGGAGTAATAATGGCCGGTATGAATTGGAATTTCACCCCAAAACATCTAAGGGCTTTGGTTGAACTATGTAAACGGTATGATGCTAATGTTAGAATAAATGTAATCAAACCTTTTAATAAAGAACATTACAAAACGATTTTGACACCGCAGCAATTTTATGATGGGTTTAACTACCTGATGACATTATGTGATTCAGTTGATATTGGTGAAACTTTGTTAAGAAGTGCCACTAAGCTCGAGCATAAAGGACGTTGTCCCTGCGGGGTTACAAGCTTCCGTATTCACTCAATAACGCCCACTGGTGAAATTTATGTATCTCCTTGTGTCTATTTACATGATTATAAATCAACAATGAATTTATTAACTAACGAATTATCTGATATTATAAATTCTCCAGAGTTTATTGTTTTTCGGCAACGTAATGCACACCCAGAACTTATTAAGGGATGTGCTGGTTGTGATATAATAGATTATTGCGGTGGAGGCTGTGCTGCACGTTCCTATTTACACCATGTAATATTAACCAATGAGAAATCTTTTGCCCAACATGATCCTTATTGCCCCAAAACCAACAAAGTTAATACAGCTCTTCCCAAAGCAAAACTAATTAACACAGGCGAAAAATTGGTACACATGGATTATTTGTGCACATGGATTGGTAAGCCTAAATGAGAGATTATCACATCCACTTTACCGGCTCTCTTCCAAGGGAATATATATTCGCAAAATTTTTGGAATATAATAAAAAAGACGACCTGCCATTAAATATGCAGGAAATTAAGACTTATACGCAATTCTTGGATAAGTTAAATAACAGTTTTTCCCGTGATTACCAATATAATAAAATCAAGTTTTTTGAGATTTACGAATTATTCCAAAAAATAACAAAACCTAGAACAGCCGAGGAATATGCAGCAGCATATTCCGATGGTTGTTTTGAAATATGTAAAAACTTTGTAAATAACGGAATATCAAACTTTGATATAATTTCGGGGCCATGTACGACAATAGATCTAACCTATTCTAGACTTAAAAATATGATAAAGGGAATAGAACGAGCAGAAGAACTATTTAACAAGAAAGTCAGTGCCAGAATTCGTCTAACTTTTATAAGAAATAGCGCTGGTTTGATTAAAAATTATTCAGTTCCCCTTTTAAAGGATATTTTTGAGTTATTAAAAGAACCATATTTTTCCAAGAGAATAATCGGTTTTGATATATCAGGAGAAGAAAAGCCCATAAAAAGTTATTTTGAAGAAAACTGTTCTATAATTGAAAATATTAGAGAGCTTAATAGAAAGATAGGGACACATTTTGAAATAGGAATTCATGCCGGAGAAAATATAAGTAATACTCCTGAAGACGAAGAATATTTTTTACTTTTCAGAAAATTACTGACACTAGATATTACTCGAATTTGTCATGGAACTTTTTTATGGCTCAATATTGATGAAGAAAAAAAGGATTTACTAAGGGCATTTGCTGATAAAAAAGTGATTTTCGATATATGCCCTAAAGCTAATTTATTACTTACACCGTTAAAAAGTTATGCACAAATTCCCACATCATTTTTCAAAGAAATAGGTCTGCCTTATACTTTTAACAGAGATAATCCATCTATCTTTGACAATTTAATTATTCCTTAGATTTTTGCAAATTTCTGAGAATTGAAGCAATTTGATAGTTTTTAGCCTTATTTTGGATGGTATGTGTTATTATATTTAATACATTTTCTATGGAATTATTTTCATTATCCACTCTAATCAACCCCTCTCGTTGACCGATACGACGAAGACGCTCATTTAGATTATGTTGAAAATCCGGCCGCTCCCACCATGATAATTTTTTCTTTTCTTTTGCTCGTTGGAATATTCGTCGGTTTCGTTCTTCATCTGATATATCTAATAGAAATGCTAAATCTGGTTTTAATATGCCTTTATAATTTATATGTTCCTTGCTTAGAAAATCTGGATTCTGGACATTTTTAAATTCATCAAGAGTAATATTAAATGCTTCTGTTGAATACATATATCGCTCTAATATTACATTGAAATTATTGGCAAGTAACCTACTTACAGTATTTACATCATTTTGTGCTGCGGCTCTGAAAAAATAAAAACGTGTTAAGGTATCAATATCAGGATTTTTATCAATATCACGCCATAAATCGGAAAAAGGAGAAGTTGGAGATTTAAGAATTACCGTATTGGCAGAATCTAAAGGTTGTATTTGATTATCTGATAATTTTTGCTTAATCTTATTTATTACAGTAGTTTTGCCGGAAGCGTCGCCACCTTCAATTACAACAAACATGGGATCTCCATTTTTAAGAATATTTTAGTAAAAATATAATATTATTAAAAATTTTTGTCAAATGTTATTTTTTGTGTTGACTTTTAAGTGTTTTGGGGTTATTTTTTGCAAAAAAATGGAGAAAATTTATGTCTAATCTATCTTGTGGTATTGACTTTGGAACAACGAATACCTCTGCGGCGATAGCCGATGGGGTTTCAGAACCAAAACTTATCCCTGTAGAGGGGGATAATGTAACTATTCCTACTGCATTATTTTTTGCAGACGCAGGGCGCATATATTTTGGCCGCGAAGCAATGCAACGTTATATGAATGGTGAAAAAGGACGTTGCATGAGAAGTTTAAAGCGTGTTCTCGGAACAAATCTCATGTCGATAGGTACAAATGTCAATGGAAGATTGATGAAATTTGAGAACATTTTATCGTATTTCTTAAAGCACATAAAGGCTAAGGTTGATGATGGAGCCAATGCCGATGTTACAAATGTTGTAATTGGTCGTCCTGTTCATTTTAGGGATAATGATAGTTCCGGAGATGATAAAGCGCAGGCTGAATTAAAAAGGATTGCGCAAACGGCCGGTTTTCAGAATATCGAATTTCAGTACGAACCAATTGCTGCTGCATTTGCTCATGAAAAACTAGTTAATGGAGAAAAACTTGCTTGTGTCGTCGATATTGGCGGTGGTACTTCCGACTTTACTATTATCAAAATTGGTCGTGAGTTAATCAATAAATCTGATCGTCAGGACGATATTCTAGCAAGTACAGGTGTGAGAATTGGTGGTAACGATTTTGATAAAGATTTAGCTTTAAAAAGTTTTATGCCAGAATTTGGTTTTGGCGGCCTTGGCGGAGGTAAAATAAAGCACGATAAAGTTTTACCTCTACCAACGACAATATATCGTGATTTGGCAGAATGGAGTAAAGTAAATACTTTATATGTTCCTAAAGAAATCAATATGGCAAAAAAAATGGTATTTGCAGCTCATGAACCCGAAAAAGTTAAAAGATTATTAGAAATTTTGCAAAATGAACAGGGACACACTCTTCTAACGGCTGTAGAACAGACAAAGATAGCCCTAACGGAAAAAGAAAAAATCAATATTACATTAAATTTCCTCTCGGACGCTCCTGTCATTAGAACAGATAAAAGCAGCTTTGAAGATTCATTGCAAAACGATATAAAGAGAATTTCTGAATCTGTTCAGGAATGTTTAACACAAGCACAGGTAAAGCCTGAGGATATTCAACTCGTTGTACTTACAGGGGGATCTACAGAAATTCCTCATATTCAAGAAGTGATGTGTTCTCATTTTCCGAATGCCGAATTATCTCAAAGCAATAAGCTGTCCAGTGTAGGCTTAGGTTTAGCTTATGATAGTATGCGACGCTTTGGTGGAAACCAAGGAAAAGATGGAAATAATAAAGGAGGAATATCTCCAAGCATAATAAAAGACAGCTACTCACGATAATAAAAATAGCGGGAAGTAAACTTCCCGCTATTTTTTTAATGCTTCAGTATTTCAATAACTGGCAACCCGTCTTCCCGCATTTTAAGAGAAATCCGTCCCCCGATTGGATAGGTAATAATCGGAGTCGAGTGTCCAATATCAAAATTGGCAATTACAGGTAACTCTTTCAAGGCTTCTTTGGTATGAATGATTTGTTCAAGCAAATTTCTATCAATTTTGGATTCAGGTTTGAAACGGCCGATAATTAGCGCTTTAACATGTTTAAAATCTGCTTGATGAATCAAAGATTGCAACAAACGATCAAATAAAACGGCGTTTGTTTCCTCATCTTCTTCTAAAAACAAAATAGTATTTTCCAAAGACGGCCAAAATTCCGTACCTTGTAATGAACTCAGACAGCGAACATGCCCGCCGACTAATTTTCCCTCAAATTCACTCCCTTTTCCTTTGTTAATGACCCAAAAGCCGCTGTTGGGTGTAAAATTACGTTTTTCCTGGTCCATAAACCATTCGTCATTGCTAAACTCTTTGGCCGGGATCACCTGATAAGGATTGTTTTCAAGAAGACACTTTTTGAAATAGTCCAATGTATAATCAAAACCATGAAGCATTCCAAAACTTGAAAAATGCGGACCTGAATAGGTTACAACATCTGTTTTTGCTGTTATGGCATGACAAAGGCAAGTAATATCTGAAAATCCACATAAAATTTTAGGATTGTTTTTAATAAGAGTATAATCAATTTTATCAATTAACTGATTAGTATTAAATCCGCCAATAGCTGTTAAAATACCGTCAACGCTTTTATCCGCAAACGCTTCATGCAAATCTTCAAGTCTTGAAGCAATTGATGATGAAACAAAATCGTCAATTTCATCACAATGCTTGGAATAACTTACCGAGATTCCCATATCTGCAAAACGTTTTTTCGCAATTTCGCGTGTTTCTTCGGAAATAATTTTGAAACTTCTTGATGGTGCAATAACTCGAATATGAGATCCGGGCTTTAATTTATTTGGATAAATCATCGACAACTCCTAATTATAATAGTTTTACTTGCTTTGCACTCAAAACTTTTTTATAGCAAGTCAATTAAAATATATTTGAGAAACTTAGTAAATATTTTTTTAGTTTCTCATTTTGAGAGGTTTTATATTTATTTAACTAAATTGATTATAATTTTATCTCTACTTTTAGCAATTCTAACAGCGTCATAGGCCCCGCCATAATCATGTATAATATGAGAGATAACCATATCGCAATTTTCAGCCATATAATGATTTCTGGCCGAGATGGCAAATTTTTGTGGTGCATTTTCAGCTTCAGGAGGATAATCAAAACCATCAAAAGGAAATTCATCTCCGAAGCGGTGGAGTTGCCCTGCATAAGCAATAATCAATATTAACCGTATTGCAGGATATTTTTCCTGCATTTTTCTAACTGTTCGAGAAGCTAATTTATCAAATTCACCATAGCCGCCGCCCCAAAACGTATCAATATTTTCCTGAATTATGAGCTTTTCTACTTGCTTTTCCAATTCTTGGTCAATATTGCCGTAGACATTTCTATGTCCGAAAAAAGCGCATACCTTTCCCATAAATAATAAATCTCCATAAAAAAAGACCACCTAAGCACTAAGGTGGTCGGAGAGTTCGTAAATCACATTTCGCAAAATGATTCTTTTAGCCTTTAGAATCCGAGGATTCCTATTGCATACGCTAAAAGCTCCCCGGCCTTAGTCGGGGATATATTTATTGCCAACTGTTACGAGTAGCTGACAATATGACGACGTTATATCCTAACGCCGTGCGAAATGTGGGCTTACGACAGCCCCGCACCGAAGTGCTAAACTTGAGGGAAAACCCAAGCCTGAGAACAGAATACCTGTTAAAAGTTAATTTTACAATAAAAAACTGAAAGATAATATTTATCCGGGATTTTATAAAATATGAGATATTCCCAATAAAAAGCCCGCCGGTCAGGGCGGGCTACAATGTTTTTAGAATAATTGCGGCTTAGTTCAAAGCGTCTTGCAAAGATTTACCAACTTTGAATTTTGCAACTTTCTTAGCCGGAACTTTAATTGTTTCACCGGTGCGCGGATTACGGGCTGTAGAAGCGGTGCGCTGGGCCACAGCAAAGGTGCCAAAACCGACCAGACGAATTTCATCGCCTTTTTTCAGGGCGGTGGTAACAGAAGCAATAAACGCGTCCAGAGCCTTGGTTGTATCAGCCTTTGTCATGCCGGCTTCGTTAGCCATGCTGTCAATCAGTTCATTTTTATTCATAGATAAAACTCCCATATAGATTATATTGCACAGGAATCTAAATAGATTTTTCATTGCGAGTCAATGAAAATAACCATCTTTATCCGTATTTATCTATTTCGTATTAGCTTTTAAAATACTGGTCCGCCAGTTTTTTAGGCATTCTCTTAAAACATCTTGCCGATATTGGTAATTTTGTTTTATAAAAATCCAATAGCTTAGTAATTTTTTCAAAATCATAACACCCGGCCTGTGTTTCCAATTCGTCAATATCATTAACTGATAATTTGGATTCTAAGCTGGCTTCCACAATAGATAATCCGCTGTTACGGCGTGTTTTGAAGAAAAACAGGGCGATTTCAAAACATAAATCGCAGCCTAATTCGGTTGCATAATATCTCGGCATTTCATTCATCTTCATATCCCTCCAAATAAATAACAAGTTTTTCGCCATATAACTTAAGCAACCTGCAAAGCAATTTTAAATCAATAGCTTTTCGGCCCGTTTCTAAGTCATCAATATCTTGTACTCGGCATTGAGCTTTTGCCGCGGCCTGTTCGATACTCAGTCTTTGTTCATTTCTTGCCCAGTGGAGGGATTCTCCTAATTTGGCCTGACATTCTACGGAAATAAATTTTAACAGTTCTTGCACAACATTCCCTTTCATAAAAAAGACCACCTGAAAGGTGGTCGGGTATGTCGCCAAAATCACTATCCTAAAAATGATCCTCCGACCTTTAACGTAATATCATCGGCAAAACCTCCGACATTATGTCTGTTGTATAGTCGGAAGCATCCCGACCTTACATCAAGTCGAGATATATGCCTTTCAAAGGCTGACGGAATATATCCATTCCGTTAGGATACTTTTATTGATAGCGGAGTTGGCGAACTCCAACAACCAAACACCGCTAGTCTAACTGATGTTTTGGTAAGTTGCAAGCGCAAGTTTAATAGCTTTATGATTTTTATGGGGATAGTTAAAAAATATATATTCAAAATATATTTTAAAAGCTAAATAAAAACAGTTTAGTTGAAAGCTGCTAATGAAGATAGCGCGGTAAATAAAACCGCGCTATTTTTTTTGAGAGATTATTGGTAAATCTAAACTTTATAATATCTATTTTTTAGACTTTTTTGCAGAAGATTTCTTGCTGGAAGAAGCGCTGGTGCAAACTTTACTGTTAGTGCAAGTTGCCTTGCCTGAAAGCTGTGCCAAAGCATTATTCCAGTTCTGTAGGTCGTTTCCGTTCTGGCAACCGGAATTTAACCAGTTATAGTAAGCGGCAACGCGGATATCGTTTTCTGTATAATTTGTCATCTCAATTCTCCAAGGATAATTTCCATTTTATCATTAGCACTTAAATATAAATTTTTAATTAAGAAACAAACTGTTTTCCAATCTCAAATACTCCGGCGGAATGAATCCCTTACTCAGAATCAGAATATAATGGCGGAGCATATTATAGGGCGACCCGTAGGCTTCACTGCACTGGTGCCAATTCAATGGCGAGGTGTCAATTTCAGCCGGATTTTTTATCTCATAAACGTTTTCAAAATCAATATCAGTTTTGGCTGTTTCTGAATTATCTTTGCAGTAAATCATCTCTACCAGCCCGTCTTTCAAGAGGTCATCAAGTTCAAACGAAATCACTGCGGCGTTGTGTACCAGATAATCCAGATATGGGTGTTCATAGTCCTCAATCGGCGCTTTCTCGGTCAAGCAGCTGATTGATTTTGTCCGCCCCGGCAAAGTCTTTTCCAAATATTTCTTAATGTCTTCAAAATCTGTAGAACCGGCTTTGCGGGCATACATTTCAAGTTGCTTCGGATTTGGATTCGCTGCCACTGACAAATAACCCTCTTGCAAAATTTTTTCGGCATGGTAAGTGTAGCAGTACAATCTCATTATTTTTTCTCCTTTTTTATTACCCACCGCGCTGTTGTTTTGCCTGTAAAATCGACCATTTGGCGTCTTCGGTCTGACTTTCCGCTACTTTTTTATGTTTGTCGGAAACTTCTCCGCTGCGGGAATCTCCGGTCTTGCCCAAATCGTCCTTAGACAGCCCGATTTCTTCCAGCCCGTTTTCCAGCAGTCTTTGACGGGCAGCCAGTGGGTCGTTGTTTTCCGTATATAATCTTTTGCGCAGTTCGGCAATTTTTTGCAGCCTTTCGTCGGCATAATAGCTTTCGCCGGTCTCAAAATTAAATTTTTTCTGCGGCTGCTTGTCGTTTTCCCGGCTCAGCAGAATATCGTTTTTGGCCCCAAACCCTTTTTCTTCGTTGCTTTCTTCCGTTACCGGTACGGCTTCCAGTTCACCGGTTTCTGGATTCAATTCCAATGTTACACCCCGCATATTTTCTTCTCCTTTAAAATAATTTTTATATTTATGACATACCGGTTTCTCAAAATTGGCAGCAGCTTCTCTGAACTGTTTTATACGCCGTTCTTTCAGATAGCCGGTTAAACGGCTGTCCTCTGAGTTATGCAATTCTAAAAAATGTTTATGTAAGGGATTGTTCATATCCAAACGAAAAACCTCACATACCGGATTTTGTTTGTCATCAAGATATTTTGAAACAAAATAAATATCCTTTAATTTATGTTTGGCCGGGAAAACCGGTGTTTCTATTCCCTCTGTATCGGGTAGAGGAGCGGTCGTTGGACACCGTTCAATACCTCTGTCAGCAAAATAAAATTCATCGCCGCTACGGGTATATTGATATAACAGACCATAGGCTTTGTCTGAAGATTTACCGTCCAAAAGCCCGCCAAGACAGGCATATCTCATAGCATACCCGGCATTGCGGGTTGCCATAGCATAACTTTTTCTCAAACAATGAGGAACTTTGGGATTGCAATCGATATTGGCAATAAATCCCTGTGTTCCTAAAATCCCTCCGCGAAATAAAGAATTATCATCATTCAGTAACTCGGAATATAAATTAGAAGCATTCCGCTGTTTAAAATCAACAGCCAGTGCCTGATATGCTTCAAGTTTCTGTTGCGTCTGTTCCTCTTTATTCGTTTGTGGCTGTCGTAATTGTTCAAAACTTACCGGAGCTATATGACCGCCGACGGTCATTTTGTACTGTTTCATCTGTGCTTTCAGCTCGGGGAGAATTTTTTTTGCGTCTTTTACAGTCATAAACGGTGTAAGAATGCCATTGGGCATAACCACCAAAGAAGAAGTTTCCGCACTCTGCGGAGAATATTCCGTACAGGCGTATATGCCCACTTCATTCAGTTTTTGTACTAAGCCCAGCTGCTCTTCTTTGCTGAGGGTCGTTTTCGGGGTATAGTGTCGCCAGTATTCTTTGAAGTATTTTTCTCTGATTGACCGTTGCTCGAATCTGGATAAGCCATCATATCCCTCAATGTCTTGTCTTATGTTGTCTTCAATTCTATCAATATGTATCTGGCGTGTATCGGTCTGACTTTCGGATTCTTCTATATATCCTCTAAAAAACTGAGGTGTATAAGTCGAAACATCCGAAAAAATAGCGTCGCCTTTTCCTTGATGTTGCAAGTAATTCTTTAGCAAATCCCGATCCGAGAGTTCGGGGTGTTCCTGCCTGCCGATATACTCTCTGAAAATATCCATATACCCCGCATTGTCGCGTTCAAAAGGAATAACCAAACTAACGGGTTCATTTTCCGGCAGATCATGCAAAAAAATCTCATCATCATAATCTCGCACCGCAAGTTTATCTTGAAGCTGTTCAAATGCTTGCAGACAGCTATTCAATTTTTGCAAGTCTGTATGTTTATTATCGTTAATCAAAATTTTACTCCATTAACGCTTTTAAGGTTTTCCGTCCATCTTTTGTTCCCGCATTCTGTTCAGAAGCGCGACGTTGAGTTTGTCTTGTCCCTGCGGTTCCCGCCGCTCGGCTGTCATGGCCGTTTTTTCTGCCGCCGGATTTTCCGCTTGCTCTGTATTTCCTCTCAGCGCAGCCAGTTTGCCGCGTACCTCCGCCAAACGGGAAGCAAT
>OLIW01000307.1_pt1 | contig 60327 bp, 77 predicted proteins | sample 1601321 | NCBI WGS metagenome assembly OLIW01 (sample SAMEA2452114, study PRJEB22498) | human gut metagenome
GCTAAAGCGTTGGCTGATATGACGGATCATATTCCTAACAAAGGTGGAATGGTAAGCTGGTTTACAGGAGACAACAGCGTTTCTGACTTCGGAGAAGACTTAAAGAAACTCGGTGAAGGTCTTAAGGGATTCGCCGACGCAGTTAACGGCGTTAACACCGTAGCAATAACCATGGCCGCTAGCGCAGCTAAAGCGTTGGCTGATATGACGGATCATATTCCTAACAAAGGTGGAATGGTAAGCTGGTTTACAGGAGACAACAGCGTTTCTGACTTCGGAGAAGACTTAAAGAAACTCGGTGAAGGTCTTAAGGGATTCGCCGACGCAGTTAACGGCGTTAACACCGTAGCAATAACCATGGCCGCTAACGCGGCTAAAGCGTTGGCTGATATGACGGATCATATTCCTAACAAAGGTGGAATGGTAAGCTGGTTTACAGGAGACAACAGCGTTTCTGACTTCGGAGAAGACTTAAAGAAACTCGGTGAAGGTCTTAAGGGATTCGCCGACGCAGTTAACGGCGTTAACCCCGTAGCAATAACCATGGCCGCTAGCGCAGCTAAAGCGTTGGCTGATATGACGAATTCAATTCCGAATACCGATGGAATGAAACAATGGTTTTCGGGAGAAAAAAGCATTTCTAAGTTCGGAGGAGACTTAAAGAAATTCGGTGAAGGTCTTAAAGGATTCGCAGACACGGTTGACGGTGTTAATCCTATTACAATAACTGCCGCCTCTAACGCCGCTAAAGCGTTGGCTGATATGACAAATTCACTTCCGGATGATACTGGTAATGTAAAATCTTTCGGCGAAAATATAGCTACTTTTGGGTCATGTTTGGGAGAGTATTATTGCAGAATAGCTGATATTTCAACTGATAATATAGATCTTTCAAGCAAAATCGTTGACGGTCTAAATAAGATAGCAACCGTTAATGCTGATAAAGTTAGAGAAACGGCTGGTTCTATCCAACAATTGGCTGATGCTTTATCAAAAGTGTCTGACATAAAAGGAGACGCTGGGTCTGGATTCGCAAAGGCATTGGAAGAAATAGCTAGTGTTAATGTTGACGCATTTATCGCATCATTTAATGATGCACACACATCTATATATAAAGCGGGTCAAGATTTAGTCGACGCGTTTGATAATGGAGCGAAAAGCAAGAAAAGTAGTGTTCTTAGCTCTGGAAAGGAAATAACTGCACAATTTACTTCTGGAATTAATAACCAAGAAGAAGTTGGAAAAGCAACAAAAGCATTCGACACAATACTCAGTGCTTGTTTGAACACTATATCCAGTTACAATGACGAATTCTATACCGCTGGAATGTATGCGGCAACCGGATTTGCAAATGGTATTTCTTCAAACACATTTATGGCAATAGCTAAGGCTAGTGAAATGGCTAACAGTGCATTAGTAGCGGCAAGACAAGCTTTAAGAATAAATTCGCCTTCAAAAGAATTTTATGCTATGGGCGCTTATTCTGGAGAAGGTTTTATAAATGCACTTGACGATTATAAAACCAATTCATACAAAGCCGGTGCAAGTATTGCTGAATCTGCAAAAGAGGGTCTAAGCAAAAGTATATATAAAGTGAAGCGATTGATAGATACTGGCATTGATACTCAACCTAGAATCAGACCAGTAATGGATTTGAGTGATGTTACTGCCGGTGCCAACACTATGAACAAGCTACTTAACGGAACCCCGTCTATAGAAGTTATGTCTAAAGTGCGCTCAATTAATTCATCAATGAACGAAAGAATTCAAAATGGAAATCAAAACGATGTAATTTCAGCTATTAAAGATCTTGGACGCAAATTGGGTGATTCTTCTGGAAATACCTATACTATAAATGGCGTCACTTACGACGACGGAAGTAATATCTCTGAAGCTGTGAAAGCTATAGTCCAAGCAGCTAGAATAGAGAGGAGGGTATAAACATGGCAACCACTCATACTGTAGTAAAAGGCGATACTCTTCGGAGCATCGCTGCAAAATATTTGGGTGATGGAAACAAGTATAAGCAACTTGCCGCTATAAATAATATTTCTAATCCCAACCTTTTGTACGTTGGACAAGTAATAAAACTTACTAACAGTGGCGGAGGTTCATCATCTGGCGGCGGAAGTGCGAACACTAACAAAGCAACCATAACCCACTTCGGTCTTCAAAGTAACACTGAGAACACGTTATTTGCTACTTGGAACTGGAGTAGAGAAAATACAGAGAACTATCGAACTAAGTGGTATTATGACACTGGAGATGGGCATTGGTTTGTTGGAAGTGACTCCACAACTAAATATGCAGAAAGCATTTACAATATCCCTGCGAACGCTAAACGTATTTTGTTTAGAGTCCAGCCGATTTCTAAGAAGCGAACTGTGAATAACAAAGAAACGTCTTATTGGACTGCTTCTTGGTCTACTGACTCATATTATGATGTGAAAGATAGCCCTCCTAAGACGCCTTCTGTCCCGAGCGTAGAAGTCGATGGATATAAGTTAACTGCTGAACTTGACAATATAGAAACCGTTGGCGCTGAATCTCAAACGTCTATACAATTTCAAATTGTTAGAGACGATTCACGTGTGTTTAAAACTGGGCAATCAAAAGTATTAACTTCTCACGCATCATTTTCTTGCAATATAGATCCTAATGGGAAATACAAAGCTCGTTGTCGTGCTATCAAAAATAATAAACATAGTGATTGGTCTCAGTATTCAAGTAATGTCTGGACCGCGCCAGGCCCCATAGGAGGAATTACAAAATGTAACGCTACGGCATCTACTTCGGTGCATCTAGCATGGTTAACGGTGCCCACTGCAAAAACATATTCTATAGAATATGCTACAAAGAAGGAATATTTTGATCTCACGGATCAGACTAGTACCATAGGGGGAATAGAGTACGATCACTATGAAATTATTGGGCTTGAATCAGGTAACGAGTATTTTTTCAGAGTAAAAGCAGTAAACGATAAGGGCGAATCTCCTTGGTCGACAATAAAATCCATAGTCCTAGGAAAAAAACCTGGGTCACCAACGACTTGGTCGTCAACAACTACTGTTATATCGGGAGAACCGTTATATTTGTATTGGGTGCATAATACCGAAGATGGTTCGAGTGAAACTTATGCTGAACTTGAATTATCTATAAATGGAACTAAAAATACTTACACAATCAAAAAATCGACCGATGAAGAACTTAAGGATAAAACATCTTCCTATCAAGTTAATACTTCGTCATATTCCGAAGGTGTGGCAATACAATGGAGAGTCAGAACAGCCGGCATTACCAAAGAATATGGCGAATGGTCGGTTCAGAGAAGTATTGATATTTATGCCCCTCCTACTTTGGAATTGAGCATGACTGATGTTGAGGGATCAGCAATTGAAACCCTCACATCTTTTCCGTTTTATATTTCAGGTTTGGCGGGTCCAAATACTCAAGCCCCAATAGGTTACTATGTGTCCATAACGGCGAACAGCGCATATGAAACTGTTGACCAATTAGGAAACAAAAACGTTGTAAACAAAGGAGATCAAGTATATGGTAAATATTTTGACATATCTGAGGCGTTGCTAATAGAATTATCTGCTAATCATATAGACCTTGAAAATAATATTTCCTACACAGTACTTGTCACAGCATCAATGAACTCTGGGCTAACCGCAGAATCTTCTTTGATATTCTCCGTAGCTTGGCAAGATGAAAAATATGAACCAAACGCTGAGATTAGTATTGATAGTGATTCACTCGTTGCATATGTTAGACCATATTGTGAAGAAACCACAACCAACTATCATAAAGTTACGAAAAATGGAAACACGTACACGAAAACAGCAGACGTTATAGATAATATATACGGGGAATTGCTTGATGGAACGACCACAACGACTGGGGAAAGTGTATATGAAGGTGTAACTGGAGATGGAGAGGAAATATATTACTGCGTAGAAACTACAAAAAGTTTAGTGGATGATATTTTACTTTCCGTTTATAGAAGAGAATTTGATGGGGCTTTTACCGAGTTGGCAACTGGGCTTGACAATTCTAGAAAAACGTTCATCACAGACCCACACCCTGCACTAGACTATGCTCGATACAGAGTGGTTGCAATAACCAAATCTACTGGTTCAGTTAGCTATTACGATGTTCCTGGATATTATGTTGGTGAAAAATCTATAGTGATTCAATGGAACGAAGAATGGTCAAATTTTGATACTTATTCAGAGGATTTATCAGAGGAACAACCATGGGAAGGTTCGTTGTTAAAACTGCCATACAACATAGACGTTTCGGATAATCATGCTTCTGATGTAAGTCTTATTAAATATATAGGACGACAGCATCCAGTTAGCTATTATGGAACGCAACGTGGTGAAACTTCGAGTTGGAACGTGGAAATACCTAAAGATAATATAGAAACCTTATATGCTATAAGACGATTAGCTGTATGGATGGGCGATGTATATGTTAGAGAACCGTCGGGAAGCGGATATTGGGCTAATATTTCGGTATCATTTTCGCAAACTCATTGTAAATTAACAATCCCCGTATCATTTAGTATAACTAGAGTCGAAGGAGGTGCATAGTATGGCTGATTGGCTATCATCAATGGAACAAACATTTGAATATTACGTTGTCGATCCTAATACTTGGAAAGATGAGAAGAAGCTTGATAACGTAAAGTCGTGTTCAATAAGTCGTGATTCTGAGGCGGATACTCTTGGTTCTGCGACTATAAGTATTACCGACACAGTCGGAGAATGCTATATAAGAGTATATCTCATAACAAATCAAAATGGAATAAAAGAAAAACACGCTTTGGGTACTTTTCTGGTTCAAACGCCGTCATCTAATTTTGATGGAAAAATGCGAGAAGTTTCCATGGATGCATATACTCCATTATTAGAATTAAAAGAAAATAATCCGCCAATTGGATATTTTATAGCAAAAAATGAAAATATAATGGACTGGGCTTATATACTGACGAGCAGAAACGTTAGAGCTCCGGTAATAAAAACCGAATGCGAGTCTACTCTTTTCTATGACTTTGTGTCTAATACTAGTGATACTTGGCTATCTTTTCTCACCGATTTGAACATGAACGCTAAATATAAATTTAGCTTGGATGAAATGGGTCGTATTTTATTTTCTCCAAAACAAGATGCGGCTTCACTTCAGCCTGTATTTACTTATGACGATGATAACAGTTCGATTTTATATCCCGAATTAAGTTTATCGCATGATCTGTATGGCATTCCAAATGTGGTTGAAGTTACATATTCTAATAGCTTGGACCATTATTACGCTAAAGTAGTAAACGATGATGGTAACAGTCCTACTTCCACTGTGAATCGAGGAAGAGAAATTGTGCATAGAATAACTGACCCACAATTAAGTGGCTCTCCGACTGATAGAGAAATACAATCATATGCCGAGCAGGCACTTCGCGATTTATCTACTATAGAATATACGGTGACATATTCGCATGGATATAACGGCGTGCGTTTGATGGATTGTGTTAGGCTAAATTATACTAGAGCAGGAATAAGTAACGTTAAAGCAAAAGTAATTAGTCAAACTATCGATTGCAAACCTGGATGTAAAGTTACCGAAAAGGCTGTATTTACAACTAAATTATGGGGGTGATATTTTATGGGATTATCTAACGATTTGGTATCTCAATTTGTTAAAATTACTAAAGACACACAAGATTCAAAAAATGAAACCACCGTATACGGAACCATCGTTAAATATAATGGAACTGAATACGTCAAACTTGATGGCTCAGAGCAGTTGACACCAGTATCGTCGACGGCTGTTGTAAAAGATGGGGAACGTGTAATAGTAACCATTAAGAACCATACCGCTATGGTTACAGGAAATATATCTTCTCCATCAGCCAGTGATAAAGACGTAAAAGAGCTTGGTGGTAAAATATCAGAATTTGAGATAATCGTTGCTGATAAGGTTAGTACCGGAGAATTGGAAGCGGAAAAAGCCAGAATTGACAATCTGCAAGCTGATAACGTCACGATAAAGGGAACTTTAACTGCCAATGAAGCCGATATTGATAAATTGAAAGCTGATAACGTTGCAATAAAAGGTACTTTAACCGCCAATGAAGCTGATATTGATAAATTGAAGGCAAATAAATTAGATGCAACAGTCGCCGACATTAAGTATGCTACAATTGAAAATTTGGAAGCTACGGACGCCAAAGTTCATAATTTACAAGCTGATTATGGCGACTTTAAGGTTTTAACAGCTGATAAATTAACAGCTAATGAAGCCAGTATCAAAAAATTACAAACAGATAAGGTTAGTACCGGAGAATTGGAAGCGGAAAAAGCCAGAATTGACAATCTGCAAGCTGATAACGTCACGATAAAGGGAACTTTAACTGCCAATGAAGCCGATATTGATAAATTGAAAGCTGATAACGTTGCAATAAAAGGTACTTTAACCGCCAATGAAGCTGATATTGATAAATTGAAGGCAAATAAATTAGATGCAACAGTCGCCGACATTAAGTATGCTAATATTGATTTTTCCAATATAAGTAATGCCACAATCGAAAACTTCTATGCGAATTCGGGTTTGATTAAAGATGTCGTAATTAGTGATGGTACTATTACTGGAGAATTAATCGGTGTAACTATAAAGGGTGATTTAATCGAGGGTAATACTATTGTTGCCGACAAACTAGTAATAAAAGGCGAAGACGGTTTATATTATAAGTTGAACACCAACGGCGTAACGACCGAAGCTGAGCAAACTGATTATAATAGTTTAAACGGTAGTGTTATCACCGCCAAATCAATTACCGCTACAAAAATATCGGTTGATGACCTTGTAGCTTTTGATGCAACTATTGGCGGTTTTAATATTACTGAAAATTCTATATATTCAGGAGTAAAAGCATCCGTAAATAACTCTACTAGAGGAGTATACTTAGATAATCAGGGTCAGATTGCTTTTGGAGATGCGAATAATTTTTTAAAATACTACAAAGATCAAAATGGAAATTATAAGCTAGAGATATCTGCTGGAAGCGTTAAAATGAGCACGAGTAATAAGACGGTAGAAGACGCTATGGGCGAAATGATCACTAATAGTGTTGAAGAATTTTACCAGTCAACTTCGCCAACGACATTATCAGGCGGTGCGTGGTCTACAACTCAGCCAACATGGACTGATGGAAAATATATTTGGAGAAGAACTAAGAATACTTATGGAGATGAACACACTGAATATTCACCATCTTCGAATGGCGTTTGTATTACAGGAAACACGGGTCCTAAAGGCGACACTGGAGCGCAGGGGATACAAGGTATTCAAGGCCCTAAAGGCGATCAAGGAATAGCTGGAACCAACGGAAAAACATCATATTTTCATATTAAATACTCCACGGTTGCTAATCCAACTACGTCAAGTCAAATGACTGAAACCCCTTCGACTTATATTGGTACTTACGTTGATTACACATCTACCGATAGCACAGACCCAACAAAATATACGTGGTCAAGATTCCAAGGCGCTCAGGGCGCTAAAGGAGATAAAGGAATAGCTGGAACCAACGGAGTCAACGGAGAAACTTCGTATTTGCATATTGCATATGCTAACAGCTCAAACGGCGCTACTGGATTTTCAACCACCGATGCTACTAACAAATTATATATCGGTCAATACACCGACTTTATAGAGGATGACAGCACCGATTATACGAAGTATAAGTGGACAAAAATAAAAGGCGACAAAGGAGATCAAGGCGTTCAAGGTCCTAAAGGTGCCGACGGTAAGCAATATTATACTTGGTTAAAATATGCTGACACACCTACTAGTGGAATGTCGGATGATCCAACTGGGAAAAATTATATTGGTCTCGCTTATAATAAAACCACGGCTACTGAAAGTACTAATTACAGTGATTATACCTGGTCTTTTATAAAGGGCGAGAAAGGCGACACCGGAGTAGCTGGAGGCAAGGGTGCTGATGGAAAGACATATTACACATGGATTAAGTACGCTACTTCATCTTCAGGAGCTAACATGAGTGACGACCCAACAGGCAAGACTTATATTGGTATTGCTTACAATAAATCAACTGTTACCGAAAGTACCAAGGCTGGTGACTATATTTGGAGTCTAATTCAGGGTCCTAAAGGCGACACTGGAGCGCAGGGGATACAAGGTATTCAAGGCCCTAAAGGCGATCAAGGAATAGCTGGAACCAACGGAAAAACATCATATTTTCATATTAAATACTCCACGGTTGCTAATCCAACTACGTCAAGTCAAATGACTGAAACCCCTTCGACTTATATTGGTACTTACGTTGATTACACATCTACCGATAGCACAGACCCAACAAAATATACGTGGTCAAGATTCCAAGGCGCTCAGGGCGCTAAAGGAGATAAAGGAATAGCTGGAACCAACGGAGTCAACGGAGAAACTTCGTATTTGCATATTGCATATGCTAACAGCTCAAACGGCGCTACTGGATTTTCAACCACCGATGCTACTAACAAATTATATATCGGTCAATACACCGACTTTATAGAGGATGACAGCACCGATTACACGAAGTATAAGTGGACAAAAATAAAAGGCGACAAAGGAGATCAAGGCAGGGGTATATCGTCAACAGCAGTAACATATCAAGCAGGCTCTAGTGGGACTACGGCTCCCACTGGCACTTGGTCTACTTCCATACCAACTGTAGCAGCAAACCAATATTTATGGACACGACTTATCATCACTTATACCGATACTACCACCTCTACTTCCTATTCAATAGGTAAAATGGGAGCACAGGGTGCGGTAGGAACGGGCGTTGATTCCATAAGTACTGAATTTTATTTATCGACTTCCAAAACATCACAAGCTGGAGGAAGTTGGGCCACCACTATGCCGACATGGTCAACAGGCAAGTATTTATGGACTCGCAATAAAATCGTGTATAAGAACCCAACTAGCACAGTATACACCACTCCTCAATGTGATTCGAGTTGGGAAGCTGTGAATAATGTACGAATTGGTGGAAGAAATTATGTTCTCCAGACTAGTAAAGAATGGTCCGATTGGATTATACCAGGTGAGGGAACAAATAAAACTAGAACGATAAGGACCTTCAATCTACAGAAACTAAATTTACAATATGGTGACTCTATAGCCATGCAAATTGAAATAGAAACTGCCGATGTTACAGCAATAACTAAATTTGTAGCTCAAGGAGCTGTCAATAACGTGTGGTCTGGTGCTGATAAGTATTTTCCCAATCCATGGAATAACATATTTTCTTATACTTCATTAGATAAAATGAACACAGTTACCAAACATACTAGAGTGTACACATTCACAAATGAGGTTATTGATAAAATCAATAATGTCGGTGGTATTATTGAATTGGCAACAAGAGCAGATGACTTAAACGCTGAAGCTAAATGGCGTTATAGGTGTTTAAAAATTGAAATAGGTAACAAAGTTACAGACTGGACACCAGCACCAGAAGATATCGATGAAAATATGGAATATCTTAATTCAAATCTTGGAGATCGTATAGACACCGTTAACGACAGAATTGATAGCACTGCTAGTGCCACTAAGAACTACATAGATGGTACTTTAAAGGATTATGCAACGGCGAATGATTTGGATATTTTAGAGTCAAATTTTAGCACGAACATGGAAACTACCAAAGACGGTATTTTACAAAGCGTGTCTAAAGATTACACCCTCATCACTGAAACTGATAAAATGCGAGAAACACTTACCGCCATGATACAGCATACAGACGAAAATATAACAATGTCGTTTAGTCGTATAGACGGAGTGGAAAATACTATTGCGTTAAATCAGTCCAATATGGAAAAGTACATTCGTTTTGACTCTGATGGAATTGAATTAGGTGACAAAGATAGCCCATTTAAAACTAACATCACTAATACTGAAATATATTTTTCTCAAAATGGAAATAAAATTGCGTATATATCGAATAATAAACTTTATATAAATTCTGCGGAATTCTTAGAGAGAATAACCGTCGGCAAAAACAAAGTTTATTATGACTGGGTTATACGATCGAATAATCATTTTTCATTAAAAGTTAGAAAAGGATAAGGAGGCGATATAAATGGCTGAAGTACGAAGTGGAAGCTTTACAACAACTGGATATAGTGACTCAGGATGGCCAGACCGATTAATTTTTAGTTGGTCTCTTAAATCTCAAGACATTACCAATAACAGATCAGTAATAAGTTTTACAGTTAAGGGTTCAGGCAGCGCAAACGGCTATCGATATACAGTACTTAATAACGCGAGCGCTACTGTTGCCGGTTCAAAGTATTCAAAAACAAGCGCAGTAAATCTATATAATGATACTGTTATATTTAGCGGTGATGTTACAATTAATCATAACGCAAATGGCACTGGCTCTTTCTCAGCCAGCGTTTCCTCAGCTTTGTACTATACGTCTACAAATAGTACGGGAAGTGGCTCATGGACATTACCAACCATACCGAGGGCAAGTAGCATATCGTCTATATCCAACGATGGTATGGTTATAAACGGAAGTAATGCATTAACCGTAAATATTTCTAAAAAAAGTAGCACATTTACCCATACTGTCAACTTCACATTTGGTTCTCGTACTCATAGTGCCATCGGTCAAGGGACAAATTGTACCTATATTATTCCTTTGTCATGGATTGATACTTTCGGAAGCGGAGGAAGTGGCTCTAAGACAGGAACCGTCTCGGTTCAAACTTATAATGGTAGTGTTGCGATTGGTAGTGCTGTTACAAAAAATATCACACTGAAATGCCCAGATGCAAGCTCCATATCTAGTTCTACGGGGTCTATAATTTGCGACGGAAACAACGCCATACAGGTGTCAATATCAAGATCAATTAGTAGTTTTAAGCATAAAGTTACATGGGATTTTTACTCCAATAACTATACGGTGTCAAATGTCGACACCAGCACTAGTTACACAATTCCGACTTCATGGCTAAACGCCATACCCAATCACGTTGCTGCTGTTGGAACAGTAATGGTGGAAACTTTTTATGGCACACAAAAAATAGGAAAAACCGCTAGTAAGAGTTTTGCTCTTGGTGTTCCTGACTATACGCCCACTTTTAAAGTATTGACGGTGAAACCGGTTCAACCGTCGAGTATAAGTACCTGGGATATATATGTTCAAAATACATCAGAAGCCAGCTTTAATTTTAACGAGGTTACCAGCAACTATGGAGCAACTATCACCAGTTATAAAATTACAATTAATGATCAAACTTTTACTTCTAATGATGGCGTAATAAAAGTTCCGTTACCAGCGTCTGGATCCATTTCATATACAGCAACAGTCATGGATACTCGAAGCAAAATGAAATCAATTTCCGGTAAATTGGATGTCAAGCCGTTGGTATATCCTAAATTCATAGGCTGTAGTTTTGAACGATATGACGGTTCGACTATTAGTGATGAAGGCACCCAAGTCAGGTCTCGTATTGCATTTTCTTACGAATCATATGACGAACGAAATGATATAACCGAGAAGAGTATATATATAAAACCTCAGTCATCAAGTGATTACACGAAATATGGAACGTTCACAAATAACACCATTTCGATAATTAACGATTACACCTTTGATATTAATAAGGCTTATGATATTAAAGTTGTGGTAACAGATACGTTGGGGCATTCTATTATTTATAACACCACTATCCCAACGGCATATGCTGTAATTGATATTTCCGATACTGGACATGGCATTGGTCTGCTCAAAATGAGTTCAAAAGACGGGAGCGTTCAAGTCGGTGGATGTTTAGAGGTAGATGAGAAATTGACCATAAACCAAACGTCATACCAAGCGTTTAGGATAGCCGGTACTGGTGGTGCCGTGGAATGGTATTGTTTAGGTACTTTGGTGTCTAGTGGCGATTCACAAATCACTATAATAGATGTGTATAGTGGTAACGGTTATAATGGTGAAGCAAGACAGAACACGTATATTAAAATTTTCATTAAAGACGGGTGGCAAAGCTCTGAATCTACCACAAAGGCGTTTGGTATATCATATGAAATATTTGGTAATAACAGTGACAGCGTGTCCGTAAAAGGGCTAGCCTCCGCTAATAATAAAGTTGCAATATGGGTGAAATTTCCATGGGGCTATCACGATGGTCACTATGAAGTACACGGAATTTTCTATTCCTGGACTAATAGCGGGACAAAACAGACGGCTGAGCCAACCGATGGAACCGCACAAGAATGCGTTAGAAAATACCCAATTTTGGATAAAAGTTATTTGCCATTGACCGGAGGAACTGTCATTGGAACCTTGACGTTATCAAAAACAAACGATGCTTCTGGAACAACAGATAATAAACCGGCTTTGATTGTCGGTAATGAATCCACATCGACCCACATAGAGATAGATGGTAATGAAATTATGGCAAAATCTAATGGCACGACACCATCTGCGTTATACATAAACAATGATGGTGGTAATGTTAGCATCGGATCGGGGGGACTTGCTGTCAAAGGCGATATAACCACAACATCTTCAAGCCTGGTAAAAGCGGAGCGTTTTGACTTTTTCAATGATAAACAGAGTGCGATATCCTCTAGAACCGGAGGAGGATTTGACTTCTGGCTAGACTATACTAATACGAACACCATAATAAGAATTGTATTCGATACTAACGGAAAAATATATACAGTTAGTAAAAGTGGAGTGTGGACCATCATAGCGCAATAATACGGAGGTATATTTATGAAGAAATGTGTAACAATTAATAGTTGTTCTGATGAAAACCTGTGGTATAAGGACAAAATCGGAGAATCATATGAATATAAATTTGACGACGGTGATGACAGTGTTGTAATTGATATATGCGATGGAAAGGGGTCGCTTGGAAGTGTTTTTACAAAAGACGTTGATATTTTTGATGTGGAAGACGATGTTATAATAAGATCCTCAGAAACGTCCCTTACAGAAAATGAAATACTTAAAGAAGAATTGAATGCTGTAAGTAAAACTATATATGATTCAATATAAGGAGGTAATATAAAATGTATGATGTTATAAAAAATGTTATTTTGAGTGGTCGCTTTGAATTGACAGAAATGTTAAGAAAAATTGACACTGTATGGTTTCAAGGTAGTATTTCCGATGAAGAAAAGTGTGAGCTTATTGAAATAGCTCGAGAAAAAGCGACCCCTGAAAATTCATATGCATCTATAGAGAAACGAATTGATAAAGCATTTGAAGAAATAGATGCGTTAAAAGAAATCTGTAAAAAATTAACTAATGATGACAAAGAAGAAGTTCCAGATGAATATCCAGAGTATGTCTCGCCATTAGGTTCTCATGATGCGTATAAAAAAGGGGATAAAATAACATTCAACAACACCAAATATTTGTGCGTGGCCCCAGAAGATATTTTAGTTGTCTGGCCTCCAAATGTAATGCCTATGTATTGGGAACAAGTTATTAAGGAGGATTAAACCATGGACTTGACATTTTTAAATGAATATGTAAATATTATCGTTATCGGGATTTGTTTATGCGTAGGATACGTCATAAAAAATAGCATAAATGTAATTCCAAATAAATATATTCCTCTTATAATGGCGGTCTTAGGTGTCATTGTGAATGTGTGGACAAATTCATTTACCTTTACTCCCGACATATTGCTTGGAGGAATGTTTAGCGGTCTTGCGAGTACAGGATTGCATCAAGCATTTAAGCAGATCATCGGCGGTGAGAAGTAATGGAATATTTGACAACAACGTTAAACTACATTTTATATATATGTGGTGCTATAGCTACCGTGTGGGGCGTATGTAAAATCGTGAAAGAAATTAAAAAGCCAAGCAACGATTTAAAAGAGGCTGTTAAAAAGCATGAAGAATATTTAAGACGTGACGAAAAAGAAATCGAAGAGATTAAAAAAGGTAATAAAGTTATATGTAAAAGTATAATGACGATGATAAATCACGAATTATCTGGAAATGATATAAGTAATATGAAGAAAATGCGTGACGAACTTCAAAATTATTTGATAGATAAATAATGTAGATAAGAAGTAATAAAACTGTATAAAACGTGTAAAAATTGGTTTTATTCATATAGTATTCATATATTTTGGAGCTTGATGCATTGATTTTACAAGGTTTCCTGCTTCTGTTGAAGAAGCGGTTAACAAAAGTTCAAGCAACTAATTGCTGATGTTATATGGAATATAAGAGGTAGTAAAGAGTAGTTAAAAGTAGGAAAGTGTATGTAACTCATATACTATTCCTACACTACTCATACACCTATATTCATACACCGAAAAAGAAAAAAATACATTCTATTTTATTTTTTCAATTTCTGTCTTAAGCCAGTCTAATTCACGTTCTGTATAAACTTTTTCTGTTACGTCAGATATTGAATGACCAATTATATATTTGATAGCATATTCATCAACTCCACATTTTTTAGCAGCAGTAACGAAATGCATTCTTCCATCATGCGCTCTGTGTTGTTCATTTAATTTTAACGAATTCTTTACTTTTTCAAATCTAGCTCTATATTTATCGTAAGTAAATTTAAAACCGTTCTTATTGTTCTTTATACTATCAGTGCAGTTTATTAAATATTCACTTCCAATTTCTTGTGCTTCTTTATATTTTTGTTCTACCAACGGACGAATTTTTGTATGGATAGGAACAACTCTATTAGTTCCTGCTTTAGTTTTCATTCCTCCCATGAAGGTCCAATCTTTTATATTTACATTCTCTATTTTTATTAAACCTAATTCTTGTGGCCTCCATCCTGAATAACATTGAATTAAAATCACGTCTACATATTTTACGTCGTTAATATTATTCCATAGGATTTCAAGTTCTTCATCGGTAAAAGGAATATGGCCACGTCTTGCTTTTTCGCGTTCTTCCATAACATCATCAGATACGTTGAAAGTTCTAGCATAATTCTTATCCACAATTTCATATTCAAGCGCATAATCAAGCATCAAATTAAACATGGACTTTATTCTGGATTTCATACCAGCAGACGGCGTTTTCTCGACTCCTTTTATAATTGCAATTCCGTCGTCCATGCATCCTTTTATGTGTCTGGCTCTTACATCTTTAGCTCTCATATCATATATGGAAGAACAATAAGCCCATGCTGATGTTATAGTACGAACACCGGAATCGGATTTCAATGTTTTGAAATATTCAGTAGTCCATTTTTCATACAGATCAAATACTGTAATAGATGCATCTAAGTCGTATGGATTCTTGTTATATTCCACTAACGCTGCATATGCGTCGTTATAAGTTTCGAAATGCGATTGCGGCTTTAATAATTTGCAGATTGGCTTCATTGAATATTGAGCCAGAAGCGTTTGCGGACATTGATCAATTTTTAGAACTATGTAAAAAGCCAAAAGAGCCAAGAGTCTAAGTTTCCTTAGACTCTTTCTTTTTATTCTAGATTAGAAACTTCCCGTACGTAGCCGACAATAAACCATGTTAAATTAATCTAGGTTAGATTTTCCACCGACTTTGTTTTAATATTCAACAAAATTTATACTAAAATGATATTTGGGAGGGAGAGTAATGGAAAATATGATGGAGTTTATGCATGGTTCAGTACCAGTATCTGTAGCCGCAAGGGTATACGGCAAGGATGCTTCTTGGGTTAGAGCTGGAATTATAGCTGGGTGGTTGCCAATAGGGAAAGCCACTAGAAACGGGGAAATAATATCCAAAGTCAACGACATTGATTCACGACTTGGTAGGATAAACTTTTATATTTCGCCAAAGAAACTATGGGAAGATACAGGGTATATGTGGAGAGGAGAAAAACGTTAATGGGTACTAAAATAAGAGCAAAAATATCGGAGAAGAATAAGTATTGGATAAGTAAACATAGGCATTACGAATTAAAACATTTTTGTTTGCAATACTCCGATTGGAAGAAAGCTTATGAGGGTATTGATAATTTGAGCGTATCTCATTCTAATCTAGATAAGATTTCTTCAGCAAATAGTATATCAGATATTACCGCTAAGTGTGCAATAGCAAAAGCTGAGTATGCCGAAAAGATGGACATGGTTGAAACTGCCGCCAAAGCAGCTGATCCTGATTTATGGCGTTATATTTTAAAAGCTGTCACAGAGGAGTTATCCTTTACTTATCTTAAATCAAAACTAGAAATTCCATGCGGTAAAGATATGTATTACGACCGCTACAGACGTTTCTTTTGGATATTAAGTAATGCTAGAGGATGATTACGCAGAATTTACACGCTATATTATGAAGGAAACTTCAATAAATTTGAGATAATATGGAGGTCACTATTATGAAAAAATATTTTAAGGATTATATGGATTTATGTAAACAAAGCAATCAATTTTACAAGAAGCATTGGCTTGGAACATTAGGAGTTACAGCTATAGGTTTAGCATTAATGATTGCTCCGGTTGTACTTGATTCACGTAAGAAAGTAAAAGTAGAGGAAAAAGAAATAATAGATGCTGAAGGTGTTGTTATTGACGAAGAATTGAAGGATTAATTTAGGGAATAGTCTGGGGAAACTCAGACTCTTTCTTTTTTACGCAGAAATAACATGGGCTATTATGGAAGCTAAATGTTATTAAGTCATTTGAAAGGAGTTATATTTATGGACAAGAAGTTTAACAAAGTAAAGGCTTTTGTGAAAAAGCACAAGAAGGCACTGATAATTACAGGAACGGTTATTATTGGCGGAACTATATGTGTCATGATGAAGAGGAAACCAACTCAGGTTGTAATAACGGATACTAAACCTAAACTGCCTAAGGAACTCGTGGTTCCTTAGGAACTCGTGAAATACGGGGTGGATAGTATTGAGGATTACGAGAAGACGGTCGAGCTCTTTGCTGATAAATATTCCGTACCGGTTAAAGATCTTGGAAAATACGGCGAGGCGTTGTGTGATATTCCAAAAGTGGAACCAGAAAGTGAGACTTGGATCCTTATCAGCATAATGAAAGAGATCGACAATAACTAATGGCAATCTAAAAAGAGGAGTCCCAACAAGGACTCTTTCTTTTTTAACCTAGATTAGAAAACACCCGTACTCAGGTGACGAAAAAAGATGTTAAATTGATATTGTAAAATTTCCCGGGTGGGATTTTTTGAAAAAAACATTCTGAAAGAGAGGAGGTCAGTTGATTGTTATATTTTGGAATTGCTATCGGAGTAGTATTGGGAAGTATTCTTTCTAATATTTACAGAATGAAAAAGACAGCGTTCGGAGTCTTAAAAATTGATACAAACGATCCGGACGGTCCCTATTTATTTTTGGAATTGTCGAAAGAAGAGTTAGACACCGTAATGCACAAAGATCAAGTCATGTTAAATGTAAAGAATATTACGCAGAAATAACAAGGGCTATTATGAAAGGAGGTTCTTAAAAATGAAGAAGAATAAAAATAAGAAACTTTTACAAAAGATGCAAGAAGAATATCTTGAGAAAGCTTTAGACAAGAGCATTGATGAGGATAAGAGAAAGGACGCATTTAATAAGGCTATGGAAGTCACAGACAAAGTAAACGATACTAAAAAAAAATGGATTAAAGTACTTGAAATTACTGTGCCTGTGGGAATAACCATACTAAATATTGCTTCCAGATCAAAACTCGCAGCTAAATGTTTTGCTTTCGACAAGTCAGATGACATTATTACATCTACTGTAGGAAAATCTTTTTTCCCTTCGTTATTCAGAAAGGACTAACGTTCATAAAAACGATTAGACTGTGAAAATACAGTCTTTTCGTTTTATCTTTTATGTTATAATATATACAATTAGGAGGTGTGTTAATATTGTATAGAAAAGATAGTTATGAAGATATTTATGATTATGACGTAGAAGATAATACGAGATATGAAGAGCTTGATGAAAATGAAGATGTCGAAGACATAATAAAAAAGATAAGAGGAACTATCGGAAGGGGCGATTGTATATATTGTGGCGCTAAAAATGCTATGGAGTACGTAGGCGATATTTGTTTTGTTTGCTCCAAATGCAAAAAATCGGTCCATGAAGATATTTATTATAGGTGGATCGCCGGAGAAGAAATAATATTTGAAGATTAATAGATATTAAGTCTGTGTGTATAGCATGGGCTTTTTTTACGCGTAAAATATATTTTCTATAATGAAAGGAGTGATGTTTATGCTAAATGATCTTAGATACAAATGTGCAACTTATTTAGCTAAGAAATCGGTTGAACATATTGAAATGGGAGGCTTTAAAAATATTAAAAAAGGAATGAAATATTTTAAAACGTCTATATTAATAGTTCCACCAAGTAAAGAGCTTAATGAGTTTGGAAAGCAATTAAGAGAAAAGGTAGAAAAATGAACTTAACGAGATTTAGTCCTAAACAAGGACTATTTCTTTTTACGGAGGATTTATGAGATACCATTACAATAAACCGATAATATATTCACAAAATTATGGACAAATTTATGTTTGTGACCATCCAGTTTACGATAAATGTACTCTATTTAAAATAGGAAAGAAAGGATTAGCGGTCATACAACAGCGGTTTAATCCTTTATTTAAAAGCACTATATGGTCGGAGATAGATCCTTGGCTTATTAATGATATTTATTTACATCCTAAATTTAAGCCATTTTTTGATGAACGTTCAGGAGAGTGTACGGATGGGTTATATCCAACCGTAACGATAAGACAAATTATGTGGGCTTTGAAAATGAAACCAATAAAAAGAGAACGTTGGGAAACATGCTTTGACAGAAAAGATATTTAATTACGCAGAATTTTCATATGCTATTATGAGAAACGGTAGACTGTGTTCCAGCCAAAATTGGAAGGACGTCTTGAAACAATGGGTTCGACTCCCATGCTGTTTCTTTTAAATTTTATGTTATGAAAGGGGTAATGCAAAGTGAAGTATAATGATATTTTACTACTTAAAGACTTGTTGGAAACGAACGGAATTCCATTTGACTTTAGTCCATTGTTCGACGGGTTCCAGATTTGCTATCCAGTATCAGATTCGCGCATATGCAGCGTGGTAGAACACAAAAATAGCTACGGGTCTTCCTCAGATTTACTAGAAATGCGTGGATTATTAACTCTGGATGAGGAAGAAAGTGATGATGTCGTAGGATATTTAACTTCTTTGGAGGTATATGACCGAATAAAAAATCATTGGGACGAAAATAAAAATTTAATAAAGGAGATGTATGATTTATGAAGAATGGTAAACTATTACATAACATTATTGATAATTCAAAGCTGTATGTAAAGAATAATTCTTCAACTATGTTAACTGTCCTTGGAGCTATTGGTGTTATTGGAACTTCGATAGCGACTATAAAATCAACAATTAGAGCATTTAAACTCGTAAACGAGGCAGAATGCGAGAAAAAAGACGATTTAAGTAAAAAAGAGATTTTTTTAATTGCCGCCCCTGCATATATTCCTTCAATATTACTCGGTGTATCGACCATAGCTTGTATATTTGGAGCTAATGCTTTAAACAAAAAACATCAAGCGATGTTAACAAGTGCCTATGCGTTAGTTAATACCTCATTCAAGGAATATAAGAACAAAGTAAAAGAACTATACGGGGAAGAAACTCATAACAACATAATCGACGCCATAGCTGTGGAAAAAGCTAAAGACGTTCGTATAACATCCGACAGCTTCTTAACAAGTTGTGATTTGTCAATAGAAAATAATGACGGAGAACCAAAATTGTTCTACGATCAATTTTCAGGCAGGTATTTTGAGTCTACTATTGAGCAAGTAATGGCTGCGGAATATCATTTAAACAGAAATTATATTCTTAGAGGATCTGCCGTATTAAATGAGCTATACGAATTCTTAGGATTAGAAAAAGTGGATTATGGCGACATCTTGGGATGGGCGCCAGTAGACGAAGGTATGTATTGGCTTGACTTTAATCACAGAAAGGTCGTATTGGACGACGGACTAGAATGTTATATTTTAGAAATGATGCTTGAACCAGTTGAAAACTATGATGAATGGTAAATGCGCAAAAAATACAAACTCTATTATGAAAGGCGGTGATACGTTATGTCTAAGAAAAGTTGTATCAATAAAATTGTAAAATGGATTCCGGTTGCTGTAGCAGGTGTGGTGGCAGTTGTTCAGGCAATAGGAGACCAGAAAGAAGGAAATCGTATTGATGATATGGAAAAACGTATTTCTAATCTTGAAAGGAAATAAAACGATGAGAGTTGGACCAAAAGTCTGACTCTCTTTGTTTTTTATATTTTGTTAACATGGAAGGAGTAATGTTATGAGCAAATTAAAACTAGCAAAAACATCGAAAGGAGTTATGCGAGCACTTGACAAGCACAGTCCTCAAATTCTAACCGGATTTGGAATAGGTCTTGGGGTATTCACTGTTGTATTGGCAGTAAAAGGTACGCCAAAAGCTTTGAAATTGATCGAGGAGGAGCTGAACCGACAAAATGAAGAAAATAGAACAGATTATGGCGAGTACAAGAAACAATTAAAACCTATGGAGGTTGTTAAAACCACATGGAAATGTTATATCCCAGCCGCAATAACCGGAACATTGTCAGCCGCTTGTTTACTCGTTTCAAATTCTGTTAATTCAAAGAGAATAACAGCATTGGCTACAGCGTGTACAGTTTCAGAAACAGCTCTTAAAGAGTACAAAAATAAAGTTATAGAAACTGTTGGTGAAACCGCAGAAAAAGAAATCAGAGATAGCATTGCCAAGGATAAGCTTGAGCAGGCACCTGTGAGTAATACGGAAGTAATTATAACCGAAAAAGGAAATATGCTTTGCTACGATAGTTTATCCGGAAGATATTTCAAATCCGATATTAACAGTATTGAAAGCGCTGTAAACAAGTTGAACGCACAGATGCGTAATGATATGTATATTTCTTTGTCTGAGCTATATTATGAACTTGGTCTGAGCGCGACTAAGCTTAGCGATGTACTCGGATGGAATATAAACCACGGCCAAATAGAAATAAGTTTTAGTGCACAAATAGCCGAAGACGGTACACCATGTATTGTACTGGATTATTCAGTGGCGCCTATATATGACTATTCGACTTGTTTCTAATTACGCAGAATTTACACGCTATATTATGAAGGAAACTTCAACTAAAATTTTAATAAAGGAGGATTCTACAATGGAAGAATCAAAAGTATTTGAAAATGAGGAAATGGTTGATGCAAAGGAGTGTTCGTACGATGAACCCGATACCATCACAACTGAACTTACGGATAAAACTGAGAGTAATGGCTCAAACATCGGAATAGCCATAGCACTTGGCGCAGGAATAGGCGTATTAGGTACTATGGCATTCAAGAAGTTAAAAGCCTACATCAAAAACCGTAAGAAAAAAGGTGAGGACATCGTCGACACAGATACTGACTGTGGAATCAATGAAGACAGCGATCAAAACATTGAAGATCCAAGTGAAAACTAGTTGTTGAAAACGAAGGAAAATATCTGTAACAGGGTATTTTCCTTTTTATTTTTATGTAAAGGAGGTAATGTATGGACTTATATTTATACGATGGTCCGGTTATGTTCTTTAAATCCTGCATAGCAAAAAACTGGAAGGAATCGACTTATGCTGAATCAGTTGCGAAAGCGAGAAGTAATTTGGCATACAGATACAAAAAGCAACATAATCTAACGGTAAACTCTAAGATAGAATTACCTGGCAAAATTGTAATGGTAAAAAATAAACAATAAGGAGTGATATACACAAATGGATGATAAGCCAAGTACAAACCGATTTGAAAAAAAACAACCGGAAACTTCCACGAACACTAAAAAAGTCGAGAAAGTTATATCTGGAAAGGTCAAAACCAAAAAGAAAAGTGAAACAAGAAAACTTGCTGACGTTTTTTTATCAGAGGATATAGGAAACGTAAAGTCTTACATTATATTTGACGTACTCATTCCAGCAGCTAAGAAAACTGTATCGGAGGTGATTAAAAAGGGTATTGATATGGTTCTTTACGGAGACACCAGTTCTGACACAAAAGACTCTAGAGCTACTAAAGTTTCGTATAGAAGCTATTACAATGAACCAAAAGATCGTCGTACGTCTTCAAACAAAATAAGCGCCGGATATAATTACGACGACGTTATATTTAACAGCAGATATGAGGCAGAAGAAGTTTTGGAAAGAATGGATGAATTGATCGAAACGTATGACAATGTAAGTGTTGCCGATTTCTACGATTTGGTAGGAATTACAGGCAGCTACACTGATAATAAATATGGTTGGACTGATATTCGTACAGCCAAAGTGGTAAGAGTTAGCGGAGACGGATATATGATTAAGCTACCTAAGGTTACACCGCTTTAATTAATATATTCGAAGGAGGTCGTTAATATGAAGTTAATGACAAAAGAATTAGAGAAAAAATTTGAAAATTATCCATTATATTCTCAGGAGGGAAAAGGCGAAGATGCCGAAGTCGTGGTTGTTTATTTTAATCCTTGCGGAGCAGGAACCTGGATTATAACAGAAGGAGAGAAAGATAATAACGGCGATTGGACATTCTTCGGTTATTGCCATATTTTCGAATGGGAGTGGGGTTATGTTTCTCTATCAGAACTAGAGGAAATAGTTTTACCTTTTGGATTGACAATTGAGAGAGAGACCTTCATACAGCCGGTAAAAAATACGTAAAAGACTTTATTTAATGAAAAGAGGACACAAATGGATTCAATCCTGAAATCACAATATTCGGAGCAATTTGATAAGGAACGAAAACGTCGAGTTGAGGTTTCCTATTACAAATATGGTCCGGCTAGAGATAATTTTGCAGGGGGCAGAGTAGATGCTATTAAAACAGCAGAGCTTTGCCTCGATACTTTTAAAAAAGATGGAAACACGGAGCATTTGGTTGATGCTGCGAACTATCTGATGTTCCGATACATGTATCCATACCCAGAAGAATATTTTAAGCCTACTGACAGTTCTGGAAGCGTTGGAACAGTAGGCGTACCTATAAATTTAGAAAAAGGGGAATAATTATTATGAAAAAAATAGCAATTTCAAATAGTTTGACGAGGTCTTTCAATAAGATCATATTTAAGACAAAGAAACACAGTCCTGAAATTCTTGCAGTAGCAGGAGCAATAGGCGTTGTAACCAGTGCAGTAATGGCTTGTAAGGCTACAACTAAAGCAGGAACAATAGTTGAGGAAGCCAAGGAGCAAGTAGAACAAGTTCATACTGTTCTAAAAGATGAACAATATTCTGATAAATATTCAGAAGAAGACAGCAAAAAGGATTTGGCAATCATTTATGCGCAAACAGGTATAAAATTAGTAAAGCTTTATGCACCATCCGTGATACTTGGGACTCTTTCTTTAGGCTGCATGTTAACTTCTAATAACATTTTAAGAAAGAGAAATGCGGCTCTTGCAGCGGCTTACGCTACTATCGACAATGGCTTTAAGAAGTATAGAGGAAGAGTAGTAGAAAGATTCGGCGAAGAAGTCGACAAACAATTAAAATATAACATCAAAGCTGAAGAAATCGAAGAAACTGAGATTAACGAGAACGGCGAAGAAACAAAAGTGACCAAGACAGTCGATGTTATTGATTCAGAAGAACTTAGTGATTACGCAAAATTCTTTGACGAGGCAAGTCCATATTGGGAAAAAGATGCCGACTACAATTTAATGTTCCTTAGAACTCAACAAAATTATGCCAATGACTTGCTTAAATCTCAGGGATATTTATTCTTAAACGATGTTTACAAAATGCTTGGAATTGATCCAACAAAAGCCGGACAAGTTATTGGTTGGATTTATGACCCTAAGGACGCAACATGCAATAATCATGTAGATTTCGGAATCTATGATATTTATGACAAAAATAAAAGGGCATTCGTAAACGGATACGAACGTTCTATTTTACTTGACTTCAATCCTGACGGAAACATTCTTGACTTTATATGAAGTGTAGGGCTTAACGCCCCGGGTACAGGAAACCCATATTTAGACGCATTAGACCCACCTAAGGGTTTATATTTGTAAAGGGGATGAACGCATCATGGAAAAACGTTTGAACGATATCGCATCTATGGTAGGGACATCAACGAGTACTAAGAAAAAACGACATATAATTGGTGGTACTTTACTGAGCATTGCTTTATTGTGTACAGATTTAGCAGTGACTGTATTGACCACGAAAATGGAGGATTAAATTATAATGAAACATTTTGTTACGTTTATATTAGGAGCCGCGGTAGGTTCCCTTGTTACATGGAAAATAGCAAAGACTAAATACGAGCAGATAGCTCAAAAGGAAATTGATTCTGTTAAAGAGGGATATTCAAAAAAAATGGAGGAAGTAAGTGAATTCAAAAAAACATGTGACACATATGAAAATTATGTGAAACGTTATTCTGATAAGGATGAACCAGACGAAGAAATTGAAACCGAGTCTGATTTAAAAAATGAAGATAAGGCTGATAGACCATATGTCATTCCTCCTGATGAATTTGGAGGGATAGATGAATATGAGCGTATAAGCCTTACTCACTATTCAGATGGCATTTTGACCGATGATTGCGATGATCCAATCGAAAATGTAGACGAAGTCGTAGGTGCCGACTATGCTGATCATTTCGGAGAATATGACGACGGAACGGTCTATATAAGAAACGACAAATTTAAATGCGATTACGAAATTCTTTTAGATTTAAGGAAATATTCTAGGGATTAGTAAATGGTTTATCAGCTTAAACTCAAACATGAATATTTTGATTGGATGTGTGAACTAATAGATACTGGAAACAACGGATCATATAACAAACTTTTACGTCAGCTTGACGACGTAGAGTTTATATTTACTATCGACTTGGACGATAATAGATTGTCCGATGGAATACATTTAAGATATAGATTTGGTTACGAGTTCGGTTACCCTGACGACGTAATTGAAACGCTTTTAGATGTTACTCCTTGCAGTGTCTTAGAAATGATGGTGGCTCTTTCCTTTAAATGCGAGGAAGATATTACAGGCGATCCAGAAGAAGGAGATAGAACCGGTTTATGGTTTTGGAACATGATTGATAATTTAGGACTAAGTGAAATGACTGATTCGTATTTTGATGCCGATTACGTCAATCTTGTTATTTCTAGATTCCTTAATCGAGAATACTCCCCAAATGGAAAGGGCGGCTTGTTCACAGTTAAAAACCCGAAATGTGACATGAGAGAGGTTGAAATATGGTACCAAATGATGTGGTACTTGGACGAATATTTAAAACTAAAATAAGACGCATTTAAATTAATAAGAAAGGAGGCTAATCGACGAATGCTTGATTTTTTAATAATTTCCACAAGACAATCAAAGAAATATACGGAGATATATCCAAAATTCGTTATACACAAATCTAATGACTTAATGATTCGTGGTGGAGACTTCTATGCCATATGGATGGAAGAAGTCGGGCTATGGTCGACTGATGAGCAGGATGCGTTACGGCTAATAGACAATGAATTAAAAAACTACTACGAAAAGCATAAAAATGATTTTGATACTCCAACAAAAGTATTATATTTATGGGACGCTGAATCTGGAATGATTGATAAATGGCATAAATATTGCCAAAAGCAAATGCGAGATTCATTTCATATGCTAGATGAAAAACTTATATTTAGCAACATGGAAACTGTTAAAAGTGACTATGCAACTAAAAAATTAAACTATCCTCTTGAAGATGGAGATATTTCTTCATATAACAAACTTGTTTCCACTTTATATTCTGATGAGGAACGAGCTAAGATAGAGTGGGCCATAGGCTCTATTGTCAGTGGCGACAGTAAAAAAATCCAAAAATTCATGGTTCTATACGGCTCTATGGGTACAGGGAAGTCAACGGTGTTAAACATAATAGAAAAACTTTTTGATGGATATTATTCCGTATTTGACGCAAAAGCTCTTGGGTCATCAAGTAATTCATTTGCTTTAGAAGCATTCAAATCGAATCCTCTTGTTGCCATACAGCACGATAGCGACTTATCACGAATAGAAGATAATACAAGATTAAATAGTTTGGTATCCCATGAATTGATGACCGTAAATGAAAAATTTAAGTCTACATATTCCAATAGATTTAAATGTTTTCTCTTTATGGGGACCAACAAACCAGTAAAAATTACAGATGGTAAGTCTGGATTATTAAGACGATTGATCGACGTGACTCCAACTGGAAATAAAGTACCTCAGGAAGAATACGACTACTTGAAACATCAAATTGACTTTGAATTAGGAGCTATAGCATATCATTGTCATCAGGTATATTTGTCAGACCCGAACCGATATGAATATTATACTCCTATAAGTATGCTTGGGGCTTCTAATGACTTTTATAATTTCATGCTTGAGTCTTATTGTGTGTTCGATAAAGAAGATGGAACAACTCTAAAAGCCGCATGGGAAATGTATAAAACTTATTGCGATGAAGCAAAAGTAAGTTATCCTCTTTCAAAAAGACCATTCAAAGAAGAGCTTAAAAACTATTTTTTAGAATATGAAGAAAGAGGAAAGCCCAAAGATGGAACCACCATTAGCAATTGTTACCGTGGATTTAAGAGAAATAAATTTGAAGACCATATTGTGATCGATGATAAAAAGGAAGATTCGTCTTTCTCTTTCATTCAATTTAACAGTACGAGTTCTATATTTGATGAACAATGCGCGGATTGTGTGGCTCAATATGCTACAAATTCTGAAAAACCAATACCATTCAACAAATGGGATGAGGTTACTACTACGTTATCTCAGATCGACACAAGTAAATTGCATTATGTGAAAATTCCAGAAAATCATATAGTGATTGACTTTGATATTAAGGATGACGAAGGAAAGAAAAGCTTTGAAAAAAATCTGGAGGCCGCTAGTAAATGGCCCAAAACATATGCGGAACTTAGTAAAAGTGGCGGTGGCATACACCTTCATTATATTTATACAGGAGACACTTCAAAGTTAAGCAGAATCTATGAAGATAATGTCGAGATTAAGGTATTTCGTGGCAATAGTTCTTTGAGAAGGAAATTAACAAGATGCAACGACTTACCAATCGCAACCATTAGTTCTGGATTACCATTTAAGGAGGTTAAAAATGTGATAAACTGGGAGGGCGTAAAAAACGAACGAATGCTGCGAAGCATGATTAAGAAAAATTTAAACAAAGAATATTTATCATCGACAAAGCCTAGTGTGGATCATATTTATGCATTACTCGAAGATGCTTACAACAACGGAATAAATTACGACGTTAGTGATATGCGTAATTCGGTATTAGCTTTTGCGGCTAACAGCACTAACCAATCGGATTATTGTATTAAGTTGGTAAATAAGATGAAATTTAAATCAGATGAGAGTTCTGCTAATACAGACGAAGATACTTCTCAAATCGTATTCTATGATGTTGAGGTATTTCCAAATCTATTTTTGGTTAACTGGAAACTTGCCGGCGAGAACAAACCGGTAATTAGAATGATAAATCCAACATCTGCTGACATAGAGCAACTATTATTATTTAAACTTATCGGGTTTAACTGTCGAAGATATGATAATCATATTTTATATGCCAGATTGATGGGATATTCTAATGAGCAGTTATTCAACTTATCTCAAAGAATCATCGGTTCAAAGAAAGGTGATAAAAACAATGGAATGTTCGGTGAAGCGTACAACATATCTTATACTGATATATACGACTTTGCAGCAACCAAGCAATCCCTTAAAAAATGGGAAATAGAACTTGGTATTCACCATCAGGAGTTGGGCTTGCCTTGGGATCAACCTGTTCCGGAAAATATGTGGGTTAAAGTTGCAGAGTATTGTGATAATGACGTTATTGCGACAGAAGCAGTATTTAATCACTTACAAGCCGATTTTCTAGCAAGGCAAATTCTAGCAGATCTAGCAGGAGGAACGGTTAACGATACCACCAATAGTTTAACAACTAAAATTATATTTGGCAGTAATAAACACCCTCAAGACCAATTTAATTATCGTGATATGGGTGAGGTCAGCAGCGAAGATTATATTCCCGAAGGTTTTGACGAGTACACCAGATTTAATACCGATAATAAACCGGTATTTCCTGGATATGAGTATAATTATGGCAAATCAACTTATCGCGGCGAAGAAGTCGGTGAGGGTGGTTATGTATATTCTGAACCTGGAATGTATGGGAATGTGGCATTGCTTGATATTACGAGCATGCATCCTCATAGTATTATTGCTGAGATATTGTTTGGTGACCAATTCACTTCTATATTTAAGGAGATTGTTGAAGGTCGTGTTGGCATTAAGCACGAGGATTGGGAATTTATCAACACTATATTGGGTGGTAAACTAACAAAATATGTTCAAAAGGTTATTAATGGCGAATTGACATCTGCGGATTTGGCATACGCTTTGAAGATTGCCATTAACTCCGTATATGGATTAACAAGCGCAAACTTCGAAAACCCATTCAGAGACCCTCGTAATAAAGATAATATTGTTGCTAAGCGTGGAGCTTTGTTTATGGTGAATTTGAAGCATGAAGTTCAAAAGAGAGGATATACGGTGGCGCATATTAAGACTGACTCTATAAAAATACCAGACGCTACACCTGAAATAATTCAGTTTGTTATGGATTATGGAAAAATGTACGGATACACATTCGAACATGAGGCTACTTATGATAAGATGTGTCTTGTTAATGATGCCGTTTATATTGCTAAGTATAAAGACGGTAAACATGCAGGAGAGTGGACAGCCACAGGAACACAGTTCGCGGTTCCATACGTATTCAAAAAGTTATTTTCTAAAGAGGATATCGTATTTGAGGACATGTGCGAAACAAAATCCGTAAGCTCATCTTTATATTTGGATATGAATGAAGATTTACCTGACGTATCTGAGTATGAAAAACAGTATGTGAAATTGCTTAAAGAACTCAGTGATATATCAAAGCTGACAGATCCGATGACAGATGAATGCCAAGAATTTGAACGACTTGGAAAAATCATCGCAGATGGTCACAATTATATTTTCATAGGTAAAGTTGGTCAATTCTGTCCGATTAAACCTGGATGCAATGGCGGATTACTTATGCGTGAGAAAGACGGTAAATACTATGCGGCTACTGGTTCCAAAGGATATCGTTGGCTCGAGTCTGAGATGGTAAAACAACTTGGTAAAGAGGACAGTATCGATAGAAGTTACTACGATAAACTTGTAGACGACGCCGCCGATAGCATTTCGAAATATGGAGATCTGGAATGGTTCATTTCAGAAGAACCTTATATTCGAACACCATTAATAAATGATTTACCATGGTATCCAGTTTGCGGGGAGAAAGAAAGCTGCTTCGATTGTCCACATTTTCGTGGAAATAGTATAACCTGTGAACTCGGGTATGATATTTCGGACTTACGAATATTAAATACCTCATTTGATGTGAGATAAATTTAGAGTCTTGGTTGGATATCGGCTGAGACTCTTTGTTTTTAAAAAGTTTATATTTAATTTGAAAAGGAGAATTTTATTATGTCTTATGAAAGAATAGATAATATCGTTATTGAAAATGCAAAGATTATATTTAGAAATTTCAAAGGGGAGGAAACGAAATACAACAGATCTGGAAACCGAAATTTCTGTGTGTTTATTGATGATGCGGAAATGGTTAAAACACTCATGGACGATGGTTGGAATATTCGTGAAATGCCGCCAAGGGACGAAGACGAAGAACCTAGACACTATCTACAAGTCGCAGTTAGTTTTAAAAATATACCACCTAAGGTTGTTATGATAACAAGAAGAAATAGAACGATTCTTGATGAAGAGTCTATAGAAGCGCTTGACTATGCAGATATCATGAATGTCGACCTAATAATCAGACCATACAATTGGTCAGTTAACGGTAAAATCGGGGTCAAAGCATATTTGAAAACTATGTATGTAACAATCGAAGAAGATGAGTTCGCAGAAAAATACGCTTTGAAAGAAGGACCTGAAGAATAAGTTACTACGCAGAAATAACAAGGGCTATTATGAAAGGCGGTGAGTTATTATGGAATTAACACCAGAGGAAAAAAATAAGGCTAAAAAAGTTCTTAAATGGGTCGCTATATTTGCGTGTGCTTATGTTGGAGCTAGATGCGGAGGAAATGCGGCATTAAAAGATCTTAAAATAGATCTTCATTTAATACCTAAGGATGTCTAAAAACTAATAATAATTAAAACCAAATTATGAATAAAGATCTTGTGTGATTCGCACAGGGTCTTTATTTTTTATAAGGAGTTGAGTAACTGTGAAAAATTTAAATCGTAATGTATGGGAGGGATGGACACCACAGGATTTTATTGACAGTCTTTCATATGAAATCGACATGATTATGACTGGGAACTCATGGCATAAACCATTTAAAACTAAGAAGGAATTGAGCGATTACATCAAAGATAATCAACCTTATTACAAAAAGTCAATTCCAGAAGTTAACGATTATTTTATTAGTAAATACGGATTGAAATGAAAAGGAGAATGAAGAATGAATGTTAATGAATACAATACGCTAGTAAATGGTCTATACGGCTATAACAAACAAAACGAAAAAGATTGGCGAGGTTTTGATGTGCCAAAGGAAACAGCGGAGATATTTAAAAATTGTTTTCGAAAACACCATATTCCATTTGAAGCCAGCGAAAACTATGATTTGACTCATTTTGAGTATTTCGCGACCTCGGATGAGACGAAAGCGTTATGGATTGACGTGAATAAAATTCCATTCATGACGTCAAACGAAGTAAGACAGGCAATAGGAGTGAAAACATCTGTTGAAAACTATGATTTGACTTATCTTAAGCATTTCACGACCTTGGATGAGACGAATACATTTCCATTCAATGAAAAGCCTTTTATTGTAAATGTGATTTTCAACGAGCCGGCAACTATCGTATTTTGGTCCGACGGCACTAAAACGGTTGTAAAGGCTCAAAACGGCGAGAAATTTGACAAAGAAAAAGGTCTTGCCATGGCTATCATAAAAAAATCTCTTGGAAATAAGGGTTCATATTTTAACGAAATTAAAAAGTGGACCGGTGAGATTTAAATGGGCGTGGAATTACGAGACTATCAATTAAAAGCAATAGAAAAAATGAAAAATGGATGCATATTATGTGGAGGGGTTGGTTCTGGAAAGTCTAGAACCGCCCTTGCTTATTATTTCTTTGAGAATGGCGGAGATTTTTTAGACAATGTCGAGGACAACTATTATATTCCAATGGGTGACCCCCCTCAGGATTTGTATATTATCACAACCGCTCACAAAAGAGATAGCCTTGAGTGGGAAGGTGAAATGGTTCCTTTTTTATTGTCACCGAACAAAGAAGTAAGTTTATATTCCAACCAAGTGGTAATAGACAGTTGGAATAATATTAAAAAGTATTCCGAAGTCGAAAATGCATTCTTTATATTTGATGAGCAACGTTTAGTCGGAAACGGAACTTGGGTAAAAACATTTTTAAAAATAGCGAAATCAAATGAATGGCTCTTGTTGAGCGCCACACCAGGGGATACTTGGTCTGATTATATTCCGGTATTTATTGCCAACGGTTTTTACAAAAATCGAACAGAATTCATCAGGGAGCACATTGTATATTCTAGGTTTAGTAAGTTTCAGAAGATTGATAGATATATTGGTACAAAAAAACTTATAAGACTTAGAAATCAAATATTAGTTGACATGGATTTTGACAGAAAAACTGTGTTGCATCATGAAGATGTGTATACAAACTATGATGTTACCAAGTATAAGGATGCAAATCGAAACCGATGGGACCCTTACAAAAATGAACCGATTCAGCAAGCGTCGGGTCTTTGCTATGTTCTTCGAAGAATCGTCAACGAGGATATTTCAAGGCAAGTAGCATTACTTGAACTATTTGAAAAGCATCCTAAAATGATTGTATTCTATAACTTTGATTACGAGCTTGATATTTTGAAAGAGTTATATTATGGAGAAAATGTCGAAATTGCTGAATGGAATGGGCATAAACATCAACCAGTCCCAGACGGAGATACTTGGGTCTATCTTGTCCAATACACAGCAGGAGCAGAGGGGTGGAACTGCATTAAAACTGACACCATTGTATTTTACAGCCAAAACTATTCTTACAAAGTTATGCAACAAGCAGCCGGACGAATCAACAGATTAAATACCCCATACAAAGATTTATATTACTATCATTTAAAATCTAGGAGCAGTATCGATTTGGCTATTAGCAGAGCTTTGGTAAACAAGAAGAAGTTCAACGAAAGAAAATTTACAGAATGGGATTAATACTAAATCTATTTAGTTAATGAAAGGAGAAATTAAGTATGAAAAAGAGAGGATTTTTTGGTTTGGTAGTTGATTTCATATTAACAATTTTAACTGGAGGTCTATGGCTTATTTGGATACTTATACGATATTTGAGAAACAGTTAAAAAAGATTTATTAAAGGAGTGATATTTCATGACGTTAGTTCCTTATGAGAACATAAATGAATGTAAATACAGAACCGATAATTATAGAATTCTTAGTGAATTTGCGAAAAGTGATTTAGATTGCGCTGAGATTAAAGATTTTACACATAAGAAGGCGTCATATTGCGCTTCATCATTACAGAGATCTATTAAAATTTATAAAATGGCATCGATCAAATGTGTATTTAGAAAAGGAAAAGTGTTATTGATTAAAAAAAAAATGAAGAAAGAATCATCACTCGAAGATTGGATTTTAATTGAAAGGACAAGTTATGACGGAAGATATTTATAAGGAAGTTTATTTTGATGAGTACTGTCCTACTTGCAAGCATTGCAATACTAAGGAGACCAGCGATCCTTGTAATGAATGCTTGGACTACCCGTGCAACAGGAATTCACACAAGCCAATTAAATGGGAGGAAAAGAAATGAATAGTATTGCCACGATCATGAAGGGAGCTATATTATGCACATGCTTAGTATTAGGAGGTATCGCTGCAAATAAGCATCATGATGTAGAACTTAATGAAACTATTCCTATAGAATCGAATATTAGCAAAGAGACCAGCGTTATGACATCGTTGGTCTCGCATCAACCAGACAAACAAGAAGAACCTGTGTTTTTTGATATTCCATTGAGCCATGACTTGCAGGGTTATATTTTTTCGTATTGTAAAGAAAATGACATGGACCCACGTATAGTTATTTCCATAATTAAAAAAGAGTCAAAATATGATGCGTCTGTAATAGGCGATGATGGAAATTCTTTCGGTCTTATGCAAGTGCAGCCACAATGGCATCAAGAACGCATGAACAATCTTGGATGCGATGACTTGTTAGACTCTTACCAAAATGTCACCGTAGGAATGGACTATCTTAAAGATTTATATTCTACCGGAGAGCCAATAGAGTGGGTTTTAATGGCATACAATGGAGGGCCATCTTACGCATATGATAATATGTCAAATAATATTGTCAGCGATTATTCAAAAGAAATTCTTGCGTATTGTGATGTTTTAGATATGCTAAAAAAGAAATTTGAAGGAGTTAAATATGAATAATTTTGATAAGGCTCCGGCATTATGCAAAAAATATAAAGACGAAATTGTAAAACTTCTGGAAAAAGAAGATAAGGTTATTGGTAAAATTACGGAGACTGATTGGCGTATAGAATTTGCCATGTCTCTCAGGAGAAAACTGAAAGAGAAAGGAATGAGTCAACGGGATCTATGTTTTATCACAGGAATTAGTCCAACTACAATTCATGGTTATGCCACAGCGAAAAGAATACCTAACGCTTATAATCTAACACTTATTGCTAATGCTTTAGAATGCTCGAGTTCTGATTTGACATGTTTTGTTTAGAAAGGAGTAATAAAGAATGGGATATCCAGCGATAATGGCGCCAATATGCCCTAATTGTCATCATATATTTGAACACTTCGAGGTGCGTACTATATTTGAATTCAATGAATTAGGTAGACCCACTATAAAAACATATGACACATCTCCGAACAGATGCCCTAAGTGTGGAAAAGAAATCGAAGGGGTTAAATGCAAATTTCCCGATGAAGACGATGATTTAGTGTTTAATATTGATGAAATGTATGATTAAGAAAGGATACTAATTATGAAAACTGAAGTAGGCGATAAGTATATATCAAAACCAGTAGAAATCAGAGCCATACAATGGACTGGCAGTAACATAGAAGACCTCAAAGATTTTCTGGGAATTAGATTTACAGATTCGATTATGTGGACTAATTCGGAATATGGTCCTGAATATTTTAAAATAAAAACATTAGAAGGCTGGATGCTTGCTTCCCCAGGAGATTATATAATCGAAGGATTACGCGGTGAATTTTACCCATGTAAACCGGACGTATTTAATATGAAATATAGAAAGGCGGAAATTACATATGAAAAACGATGAGTTAAATAAGTTTTTAATGTCAACCAACGGTGCGATCGAATTATGGATGGTTATTTTTAATGGTTTTAAGGCACACGGTTTATGCGATGATGATGCTCTCAAGCACACGAAAGAATTCGTGTATGTCGCTACAATGGCTAAATACCAAGATAGGGAGGAAGAATAATGGGATGGCTAATATTTTTTATAGTTCTATCTATTGTTTGTATACTATTATCTATTTTTCTTGATTATAACGACAAATGTTATAACCAAATGGAATCTGAAGGACGTGCTAGTTTTGGAATATGTGGCGGAGTTGCTGGAGGAGATAAAAGCACGGAATATCTGTCTTACTCTTGTATCGACTGCCCGTATTATGTATGGAGGAATAGTAATGATTGAAATTATAAATACCGAGATTATGGGTTGGGAAGCTGCGATCCGTGGAATGCGGAATTCATGGAATTCATGGGAGAAGAGTGATAGCGTGTTCGAACGTCATGATGACTGCAACGAAGACTGCTGTAAATGTCATCTTCAATTTGAAGAGTGTAGTGTTCAACAAATTGGTGATAACGATCGCGACCTTATGATTAGACTTCGCAATGCTGGGACAGATCATCGTAAGTTTATGCGGATGATCACAGTATATGTTGATATTACTGCGCCAATGTACTGGTGGTCCGAGTTTGATACATACAAGGTTGGTACCGTTGCGAACTCGTGCAGCAAAATGCATAAGATTGCGGAAAAGGAGTTTACGCTTGAGAATTTTAGTTGTGAACATTTACTCGGATATGATGACTTAAAATTGGGTGATACTTGTCCACTTGTAACTTTGGAATGTGTTATCAGTGCGTTAAATGTATATCGCAAAAAATATCTCGAAACCAAAGACAAAAAATATTGGTGGCAGATGATTCAGCTTCTTCCGAGCAGTTACAACCAGCGTCGAACTGTCATGCTCAATTATGAGGTTTTGGCTAATATTTATAAGTCTCGTAAGAATCATAAGCTTGATGAATGGGTTGAGTTCTGTAAGTGGATTGAGAAATTGCCATATTCAGAGATTATTACGGGTTGAAAGAAAGTGCAGAATTTATAATTTAGTTGAGTAAAAAATTAGGAGGTTTTACTTATGAAAAATGTTAAAAATCACAAAAGCATTAAACGGACGATTTGTTCTATACTAGGCTTGGGGTTCATTCTGCCAAAAAGAGGACTAACGCCAAATCATTTATCATTTTAAATGAGCTAGATGATTGTGGTATTAGTGCCGGAACGGTTATGGACTATCGTAATATGGATTCTGATAAGCCAATAGCAAAGTACTATACGAGTGTAAAAAAGCATGATGATAAAGGACTTACCGTTATTGACGCTGCTACATTACGGTCTATGAGTATCGTATCGGCACCTTCGGATAAGAGTTTAATAATAAGAAAATGTAAGGAGGAGCAATTATGATAATGAGTCCGTGTAAGGATTGTAAAGGTCATGTTCTTACGAGTGGTCGATGCCATAAAACTTGTTCGAGGTATAAAACATACCAGTCGGAGAACGAAAAAGCGAAAAAAGATATTGAAGAGACGATTAATTATGGTCGTTCAATACTTACTAAATACAAATACACAAAGGAGAGATATGCATGAAACCATATGAATATCAGATATTAGCAATGAGAACGTGTAGTATTCCTTATTCAGATAAGGATAGTATGCTTCGGCATGCCGTGTTTGGTTTAACGTCCGAAGCCGGCGAGGTCGCCGGTATATTACAGAAGGAATATCAAGGACACAAATTCGATAAGGAGCATATGAAAAAAGAGCTTGGTGATTGTTTATGGATGATTGCTGAGGCTTGTGAAGCTTTGGATTTGAGTATGGAAGTAGTAATGATTGCTAATATTGAAAAATTGAAGGCAAGGTTTCCGGACGGTTTTTCATCAGAACGCAGCTTAAATAGGGCTGAGGGTGATATTTAAATTTTAGAGGGGTTGTTATGAAACGTAAGAAAGCATTCGGTAAATCGTATGGTGTATGTTTATCAGCTAACGAGCAGAAAGCATTTGATAAAGAGATACATAGACAACTTGCTGAAATCACTCGTAAGCATGCATTAAATATTGACGCACTAGTGTTATGGCATTTACATGAAGAATATGGCTTGGGTCCTAAAAGACTGAGACTTTTTTTTGATACTTTCTCAGTTGCTATAAAAGAGTTATCTGATTGGTATGCTATGGAGGAAACGGATCAAGCTTGGTTAGCAACTTATAAACTAAAAGAGTATGGTATTGATATTGAGAAATGGAGTAAAGAGAATGATGAATAATAATTTAATATGGGCTAATATGGAAATCTTATTAGCTTGTGAATACGAAAAAGAGAAAAAAATTCTAAGGGATGGATATGTGGATATAGACGGCGAAGGCGTTATTGCTTGTTATAAAGGCGCTTTGCAAATATATAAACAGCTTTGTAGAATCGCGGATTCATCGAATGTGTCTTTTGAGGGTATTACAGAAATTTTAAATCGCTTAATTAAGCACGTTCCATTAGCACCTATAGAAGACGTAAAATATATTTGGAATATATGTGATGATCTAGATGATCTAAAGGGAAAAGACATAGTTGAAATATATCAATGCGTACGAATGTCGTCATTATTTAAATATGTTTATGCAGATGGACACGTTGAATATTATGACGTGGACCGATATATTTGCGCGGTGGATATACACACTAATGTTGAATATACATGCGGACTAGTTCATAGAATTGCTGATAAGATGTTTCCTATTAGTATGCCGTATTATCCGGAAACTGAACCAATCAAGATTTATTGTGAAAAATTTCTTGTCGATAAACATAATGGCGACTTCAATATTATGGGTATATTTTATGCTATATTTTCAAATGGTGCAAAAATTGACATTAATCGATTTTTTAAAATACTGCCTCATGGAGCGGATGAGATAAGTTATGATGAATACATTAATGAAAAAAGTAAGATAAATCGAGGTTGATTATTAAGAAATTTAGAATAAAAGAAGGGCTGGTTTAAAATACTGGCCCTTTTATTTTTACTTTTTAGAGAAAATTTAAGGCATTTATCGTGTCACAAAAAGTGTTTTAAGGCATTTATCGTGTCACAAAAAATAGAAAGGAGTGATTAAATGTGTCACAAAAAGGAAGACCAAAGACGGAAAACCCAAGAAATAATTGGTATAATCTTCGATTAAACGACGAAGAAACGGCTTATTTGGAGTATATTAGCAATAAAACGCATGCCAAAAAGTCCGATATTCTAAGAAAATCGCTTAAAATGTACTATAATTTGGAGAAATGTAAGGGATAAGCGATTTATCGTGTCACAAAAAATATTGCACGTATGAAATTATGGGCTTTTGACTCTTTTTTAAAAATTTAAATATTAGTCCGTTTGGACTACTTTTTGTATATTTTTATACTTTTCATATAAATATATATACGCGAGACTATTAAAATAATATAAATAGACCAAAAATAAAGATTTTAAAAAAGAATAAAAACCTTCGAATTTCTTACGTGCAATTTGTGTCACAAAAAATATTCTCGAACAAAGAAAGGAGTTAATAAAACTTTATGGCTATGACGGAATCAGAATGGGCAAAAGCATTTGCGAACAAATTAAAGCTTCTTCTTAAAGAGTGGGGTATGACCCAAAAAGAATTGGCCGAAGAAACTGGACTATCGGAATCTACAATAAGCCGTTGTCTTAGCGGAGAGTATATTCCGACTATAAAAACCGTTATAAATATTGGACACGCTTTAGATTGTGATACAGAAGATCTTATAGACTTTTATGAAAAAAATTTATTAATGATAGAAAGGAGAAATTATGGATATTACAAATTATTCGTTTGAAACGATGTTTCCTAGTTATAAGGATAAAATTGTTAACTCTACATATCTCGGAGATTTTGAAACAATTTTTTATATTAACGATGGAACAAAAGTTATTTTTGATGAAATAAATAAAACTACAAAATACATTAAGCCTCGTTCTAATGCAGAAACAGAGCTTTCAAAAGAAGAATGGCTTAATGAGTTTTCTAGAAAGTTAAGAGTAAAGCTTTCAAGATTAAATATGACTGGAACGGAACTAAGCTCGGAGACAGGAATCTCTACAAATACACTATATCGATATATTAGAGGAGAAAGAGTCCCTGACATATTTTCCATTAACAAAATCACGAAAGCTTTGGGTTGCAAAATAGAAGATCTAACAAATTTTGATTATTTACTTTAAATTCAAAGAGCCTGAGTAAAACTTGGGCTTTTATTTTGTGCGCAGAAAATACATTCCCTTTTATGAGAGAGGATAAGAAGATGTAATTTCTAAGTCATCTTCTTTTTAGTTTTGTACATTTTGACATTATATTTTACATGAAAGGAGAACGATGATGCCTAAACTAGAACGAGACTTTCAATCAGGTCTTATCAAAGACCTAAAGACGATGTTCCCAGGATGCATAGTTATGAAAAACGATTCAAGCTATATCCAAGGAATTCCTGATTTGCTCATACTTTATAAAGATAAATGGGCATCATTAGAAGTTAAAAAAGATTTGTGCGCTAAGAAGCAACCAAACCAAGAGTATTATGTACGACAAATGGATGAGATGTCATTTTCGAGATTTATTTATCCAGAGAATAAGCGGGAGGTACTAAATGAACTTTATAAAACATTCAAACCTTGAAGGGCAACACGCTTTTCTAGGTGCTAGTAAATACCATTGGATTAACTACGATGAAAACAAAGTAGCTGAATCCTATTCCAAATTCTTAGCTGTACAAAGAGGAACAGAGTTACACGAATTTGCGGCACAGTGTATAAAATTAGGGCAGAAACTTCCCAAGTCAAGAAAAACGTTAAACATGTACGTTAATGACGCTATTGGTTATAAGATGACTCCGGAGCAAGTTTTATATTATTCTGACAATTGTTTTGGTACAGCGGATGCTATATCCTTTCGAAATAATTTATTACGAATACACGATTTGAAGACCGGAGTAATTCCGGCTCATATTGAGCAGCTTGAAATATATGCGGCTCTTTTTTGTTTGGAGTATAAGGTTAAGCCTGGCAATATAGAATTTGAGTTAAGAATATATCAATCGGATGAAATCTTATATCACACTCCAACGGCAGAGGATATTCTTCCAATCATGGATAAGATTATTGCTTTCGATAAAATTATAGACAGAATTAAAAAACAGGAGGGCTAAAAATATGTTTTATGATGAAAAACCTTCATTAGAAGATTTAATGCATTATGGAACGCCTAGGCATTCTGGAAGATATCCTTGGGGGTCTGGAAAGAACCCATATCAGCACAGCGAAGATTTTCTTAGTCGTGTTGAAACCTTGCAAAAAGAAGGAAAAAAAGAAACAGAAATTGCTGAAGAAATAGGGTTAACCACCACACAACTGAGAACACAGATATCTTTAGCTAAGGGTGAACGAAGATTAATAAAAGTGGATAGAGCAAGATCTTTGAAAGAAGATGGATTAAGTACTTATCAGATTGCTGAACAAATGGGTATTGCTGAGTCGACTGTTCGTTCCTTGCTAAACACTGATACCGAAGCCAGAACAAGAGCCGCTAGAAAAACGGCTGATATGTTAAAGCAACAGGTTGACGAAAAAGGAATGATTAATATTAGTGCTGGAACAGAATTATATTTAGGGGTTTCTAAACAAAAATTGCAGCAAGCTCTTTATACTTTGGAAATGGAAGGTTACCCCACGTATGGAATAGGAGTTCCACAAGTTACTAATCCAGGACAGCAAACAAATATAAAAGTGTTGTGCCCTCCTGGAACTAAGCATGCCGAAGCTTATAACTATGAGAATATTCATTCATTGGATAACGTTATATCCTACGATGGAGGAGAAACTTTCAAGAAGTCTTTTGTATATCCAGAAAGTATGGATTCAAAGAGACTTCAGATTCGTTACGCCGAAGATGGAGGGATTAACAAAGATGGTGTTATCGAGTTAAGGAGAGGTGTTAAAGATCTAGATCTTGGAAACTCTCATTATGCACAGGTACGAATCATGGTTGATGGAACACATTATCTTAAGGGAATGGCCGTATATTCTGATGACATGCCAGATGGTGTAGATGTTATATTTAATACTAACAAACAAAAAGGCACACCAGCACTAGGACCTAAAGATAATACGGTTCTTAAAACAATAAAAAAAGACCCAGAAAATCCGTTTGGTTCTCTGATTAAGGAACATGGCGGTCAAAGTTATTATATCGATAAAGATGGAAAAGAAAAACTGTCGTTAATTAATAAAAGAGCAGAAGAAGGTGATTGGAATAGTTGGGCAGATAAATTACCGTCTCAATTCCTTGCAAAACAAAAAAAAAGTCTTATAGATAAACAACTTGGCATGTCAATAGAAGATAAGCAAATAGAATTGGATGATATTCTTTCTTTAAATAATCCTGTTGTGAAAAAGAAATTACTTCAATCTTTTGCAAGTGATTGTGATGCCGCAGCAGTGCATCTTAAAGCCGCCGCTTTACCTAGACAAAAATATCATGTTTTACTACCTTTAACAAGCATTAAAGATACTGAGGTGTATGCTCCTAACTATGACAATGGAGAACAAATTGCTTTGGTCCGTTTTCCTCATGCTGGAACGTTCGAAATACCAATACTCACAGTTAATAATAAAAACCGTGAGGGTAGAAAACTTCTAGGAACTAACCCAGTGGATGCTATTGGAATAAGTGCTAAGGTAGCGGAAAGATTATCCGGAGCAGATTTCGATGGTGATACAGTAATGGCCATTCCTACAGGAAAAAATATACACATAACTTCTACACCACGTTTAAAAGAACTTGAGGGGTTTGACCCTAAGATGGCATATCCTAAGCGTGATGGTATGAAAATCATGACGAGTACCATGACTCAAAAAGAAATGGGTAAAATTTCGAACCTGATCACGGACATGCAATTAAAAGGCGCCAAGCCTGAAGAATTGGCAAGAGCTGTTAAACATTCGATGGTTGTAATTGATGCCGAAAAGCATGAACTGGATTATACAAAAAGTGAACGAGACAACAGTATAGCTGCATTAAAGAAAAGGTATCAAGGCCATATAGATCCTGTTGATGGTAGATACCATGAGGGGGCTTCAACCTTATTATCCCGTGCTAGTTCGAATGAGTCCGTATTAAAAAGAAGAGGCTCCCCTATAATAGAGGAGGACGGTAGCCTATCATGGAAAACTGCCACCGATATTCAGTATACTACAAAAACGGGAGAGATTAAGACAAGAACGCAGAAGAGCACTAAGATGGCAGAGGTTAAAGATGCTCATATTTTGTCATCAGGCACCCCTAAAGAAGAAGCATATGCAAACTATGCCAACAAACTGAAAAGCCTGGCAAATCGAGCTAGAAAAGAGATGATTTCTACTCCTAGTTTGAAGAGGAATCCTGATGCCGCTAAAAAGTATGAGACAGAAGTAAAATCACTAAATACTCAATTGAATGTCTCATTAAAGAACGCGCCAAAAGAGTCACAGGCAAACGTAATAGCTAATGCTGAGGTTAAAGCTAAAATTAAGGCATACCCAGATATGACGAAAAAAGAGATAAAAAAAGCCAAGCAATCAGCTTTGACGAGAGCAAGAATACAGGTTGGTGCTGAAAGAAAGCTTATTGAGATAAGTGATAAGGAATGGGAAGCGATTCAAGCAGGCGCTATTAGCGAACATAAACTTACGCAGATTCTTAATCATACTGACATTGACAAAGTTAAAGAAAGAGCAACGCCTAGATCAAAGAATGATTTGAGTCAAGCCAAGATTTCAAAGATTTCAAGCATGAAAGCTTCTGGTTACACTACTGCGGAAATTGCTAAATCTTTAGGCGTCTCAACATCTACAGTATTAAAGTACTTGAATCAATAATTGAAAAAGGAGTGAACAATCATGGCAAATGAATGCCGATTAACAACATTCGATAATCCTTATGATCCTTTTACTCAATTTCGTTCTTGGTTTCTCTTTGATGTAGAAAAAGGCTACAACTCATGTGAATATTTAGCTAGAATTTCAAATACTTCTGATGACATGTTAACTGAAGATGAGAGAAACGAAGAAACAGAAAGAGCCATTGATGAGATCATTAAGTACGATTTTATGAATATTTACAAAAAAGTCAGAAAAGAGGACTGTGTACCTGTTAATTCTGAACAATAACCAGTAAATAAACATAGGGGGGGGTGTTAAAAAAGCATCCCCTCCTCAAATCGCGCGCCTCCTCAAAAATTCCCCGGGGGTATTTTTTGTAAAAACATATTTAAAACTGACAGAAAGGACGTGATAAGGTGGAACAAAGTAAGGCTAAATCCACCGCAAGTAGTACAAAAAGAAGCCGACCTGCCTTAACACCGGAGGCAAGAGAGAATCAACTTATATCTTTGGCGGTAGACTTGGCCGAACAGCAGTTAAAAGATGGTACCGCATCATCTCAAGTCATTTCACATTTCTTAAAAATGGGTTCTACAAAGGCTTCTCTTGAAAAAGAAAAACTAAAGAACGAAAATTTGGTATTGGAAGCAAAGGCTAAAGCATATGAGTCATCAGAAGAAATAAAGACGCTGTATGAGAAGGCGTTAAAAGCTATGCGAAATTATTCTGGCGAAGGCAGTCGAGATGAATACGAAGATTAGAACATATTCAGAGTTGGTTTCCATGCCGACTTTTGAGGAAAGGTTTCTATATTTACAGTTGGATGGATCAGTAGGGAAAGAAACTTTCGGTTTCAATCGTTATCTGAATCAAACGTTATATCGTTCTGATGAATGGAGATCCATCAGAGACCAAATAATTATTCGAGATAATGGATGTGATTTAGGCATGTATGGTTATGAGATACAAGGTCGTATATTAATACATCATCTTAACCCAATCACTAAGGAAGATATCATTAATCGTAGCAGTGTTATATTTGACCCAAACAATTTAGTGTGTGTGTCTCATATAACCCATAATGCTATACATTACGGAAATGAGGGTCTTTTACCGAAAGTTCCAAAAGAGCGAACTAAAAACGACACCTGTCCATGGAAAGTGGGTGACATAAAAAATGAACAACGAACTTTATCACCATGGAATTAAAGGCCAAAAATGGGGTGTAAGAAGATACCAGTATAAAGATGGAACTTTAACCCCCGCTGGACAGAAACGATACACAGATAATGCCTTAGAAGTGCGTTCGAAGTCCAAAAATCCAATACAAAAACATAAGAGTAAACTGGTTAAAAAATATATCGAACGAGGTTACTCTCAAAGTGCAGCAGAAACAGCCGCCAAGTCGAGAATGAAAACTGAACTTATCATAGGCTCAGTTGCGACTGTCGCTGTCGCCGTAGTCGCTAAAAAAGCAGCAACCAGAATAGGACAAGACTATTGTGATAAGATCATAAAGTCAGGAAAGACAATTCAGAACATTGGCGCTAATAGTAAAGCCGATTTTAAAGATTCTCCATTCTTTGCCGCTATAAATCGTCATGATAAAAAAAGCATATACAATGTTGTATCCTAATGAAAAAAGAAACATGGTCAAGCTACTGGAAAGTGCGAATTCCGCATCTAAGTATGAGGGTATATATAATAATAAGATTAAGCTTGTTGATGATGTTAAACGGGCATCTGTTAATAATGCTAGGAAAATATTTTATAATAAGATAAATACGGATCCTAAATTTAAAAAAGATGTTATCGATACTATTAAATCGACTGCATACGGATATGATGCCGATAATTTAATTAAAACAAATCCTAAATTATTTTATAATAGGTTCAATCAGGCATTAGCCACTCCGGCATTTCAGAGCAAAGGAATACATAAACAATTTTATTCCGAATTGAATAAAAAAGGCTATAACGCCATATTGGATATAAATGATGCTAGATATAGTGGCTATAAGAACATCGCAAAGAGTCCTACTATTTTCTTCGGAAAAGATAAATGGGAGAAAATAGGAAGTACGAAATTATCTGAAACAAAAATCGATACTAACTTTATGCAGGTGTGTTGGGTAAATACTATGGTAAACTAGTTGTGGGTGGTGTAGCAATTAATGCTACGTTGCAAAGAATTAATAATATGAAAGCGATAAAAAAATACCTAAACGAGCATCCTAATTCTGAACTTTCAGAAAAAGAGATATTAAAAATTGTGAAGAAACAGAAGAAACATGCGTAGTTATTACATTCCCTTTAATGAAAGGAGATGATATGGTATGAAAAGAACAAATCGTTTTGGAATGTTGGATATGATTGCTAAGAATAATGGATATAATAACAAAATGGAATTACTTCGTGATTATAACTTTATTCCTACAGTCATGATGCCAAAACACAAAAAGATTAAAATCATACCACTATTTTTGAAAAATATTATTAGTAAAAAGAGGTAGCTTCGAGATACGAGTTATCTCTTTTTTTATTTTAATGAATGGGGGTATTCGGTGGAAAGTATATTAAATTCAATTAAAAAACTACTGGGTATCGATGCCGAATATGCGGTATTTGATGCGGATATAATTATGCATATTAATTCTGTATTCACGATATTGACTCAACTCGGAGTCGGACCACCGAATGGTTTTTCTATTGCGGATGAATCATCTCTTTGGTCTGATTTTCTTCCTAACGACGATCCGAAATTCAATTCCGTGAAATCATATGTGTATTTAAAAGTACGACTTTTATTTGATCCACCAGCGAGTTCTGCCATTACAGAAACTATTAACAGAGTAATAAATGAGCTTGAGTGGAGGATTAATGTTGAAGCGGAAAATCGTAACGGGTGGTGATTTAGCAAAATGAACAACGAACTTTATCACCATGGAATTAAAGGCCAAAAATGGGGTGTAAGAAGATACCAGTATAAAGATGGAACTTTAACCCCCGCTGGACAGAAACGATATTCCGCTAATTCTAAGAAGTTAAGTAAACCTGAACGTTTTTCTCGTACTATGAACTTAAAAATAAAAGAAATTACGAATACTGCTAGGTTTAAAGTTACGGGAAAGCAATGTGTTGATAGTTTTTTAAGAAAAGGTACAACATTTTCTAGAATCCAAACATCAAAAGAGTTTGAAAATTTTGCTTTTTATGCCACGTACAAGAAAGCAGATTCTAATAAATACATGGGCTTATTTGGCAAGAACCTCAAAACTCGAGCTGAAGGTGATGCACGTCGAGCCGAAAAGCAGGCAAATTTAACTGGAGATGAGTCAGATATTCTAAAAGCAAAAGAGCTTCGTGATAAGAATAATAATCTGAAAGTATACCAGTTAAAAATACAAGCCACTAAAAAACTTAAAATACCTTCGGATGAGAACGCTGGTCATATTACAGCGTTGTTGCTCAAAGATAGTGAGTTTAAGAAAAATCTGAAAGCGTCTATTGTTGATTCAAAAGAGAAGATGAAACGACCCACTCAACAATTGCTTTTCTCACAAGCAGAAAAAGCATTACGAAAAGATGCGCAAAGAATGACTTCCTCTGAAAAAGTAGCAGTATACAAAGCGTTAAATCTTTCATTGACCAATCATAATCAGGCAGAAGTTGCCGTGCAGAGTAAATTCTATGGGGAACTAAAGAAAAAGGGCTATAATGCCTTGCTGGATTACAATGATAGAGAATATTCGAGCTATCATGCTAAGAAACCCACTATTGTTTTTGATCTCGATTCTGTAAAGCTACAATCAATTGCGGAGACAAATCCAAAAGTTGTGGACCGACTTTACAAAAGATACAATGCGGAAAGAATCGCTAAAGAATCGGTCACAAATACTTTAGGTCTTGTCGGAAGGTATGGAAAGAAAACAATATCTGATTGTGAGTCTTGGGTTAATGAGAAAGTGCGACGTTATTTAAATTAAAGGAGGTTATATAAGATGAATAATAACGAACTTTATCATCACGGCGTCCTCGGTATGAAATGGGGTGTCCGAAGGTTTCAAAATAAAGATGGAACTTTAAAAAGGGCAGGAAAGCGAAGGTCTAAAAATGATTCGTTAAGTGAAGATGCAAAAACAGTAAACGAACTTAAAAAGAAAACAATAGGTCAAATGACAAATGCTGAAATTCGAATGTTTAATGAAAGGCAGAATCTCGAAAGAAATTACTCAAATTTAAACCCCAACCATGTCCATAAAGGTTGGAAATATGTTAAAGATACAACCGCAGTGATGGGAACCCTTATCACTCTATATAACAATAGTGATAAATTAATTTCCATTGGTAAAAAAATATGTGGTAAACTAGTCAATCGTAACGGTGGTTGATAGACATGTCATTATCAAATACTGCGGTTCCAAAATATTATGGCGCGTTTCGTGATGCCGTAATAAGGGGCGAAATACCTGTATGCAAAGAAATTTCAATGGAGATGAACCGAATAGATGATCTCATAGCAAACCCTGGAATCTATTATGATAATCAAGCAGTTGAGGGCTTTATAAAATATTGCGAGAATGAGCTGACTCTTACTAATGGAGAAGATTTATATTTGATGGATTCTTTCAAAGTGTGGGCTGAACAGGTTTTCGGATGGTATTATTTCGTTGAAAAAAGTGTGTATGAACCATCCCCCAATAATCACGGAGGGCACTATGTGAATAGACGTATTAAGAGACGTTTAATTAATAAACAGTATCTCATAGTTTCCAGAGGTGCTGCTAAATCACAGTATGAATCTTACATACATAATTATTTTTTAAACGTCGATACGTCAACTACACATCAAGTTCATACCGCACCAACAATGAAACAAGCGGAAGAAGTCTTAGCCCCAATGCGAACCGCTATTACTAGATCTAGAGGACCGTTGTTTAAATTCCTTACTGAAGGATCACTACAGAACACGACAGGTCCCAAAGCAAATAGAGTCAAGTTGGCGTCGACTAAAAAAGGCATTGAAAATTTCTTAACGGGTTCCATAGTAGAAATCAGACCGATGACTATAGATAAACTTCAAGGCTTGAATAGTCGAATCAACACTGTTGATGAATGGCTTTCTGGAGACATTCGAGAGGATGTAATTGGTGCGTTAGAGCAAGGTGCTTCTAAGAATGATGACTATTTGATAGTAGCTGTTAGCTCTGAGGGCACGGTACGAAACGGACCCGGTGATACAATCAAAATGGAATTAATGGACATTCTAAAAGGCGATTATATTAATCCTCATGTCTCCATTTGGTGGTATAAGTTAGATTCTATTGACGAAGTTAATAATCCTGATATGTGGTTAAAAGCTAATCCTAATCTTGGAAAAACTGTTAGTTATGAAACTTATCAACTGGATGTCGAAAGAGCCGAAAAAGCTCCATCCGCAAGAAACGATATTTTAGCCAAGCGTTTTGGAATCCCAATGGAAGGTTACACATATTATTTCACTTATGAAGAAACTCTTCCGCATAAGCGAAGAGATTTTTGGTCAATGCCTTGCGCTCTCGGTGCTGATCTTTCTCAAGGCGATGATTTCTGTGCTTTCTGTTTCTTGTTTCCGTTATCAGATGACCAATTCGGAGTTAAAGTGAGGGCATATATTTCGGAGTTAACATTAATGAAACTGCCTTTAGCTATGCGAAGCAAATACGACGAGTTTATAAATGAAGGAAGCTTAATCGTTATGGACGGAACTGTTCTTGACATGATGGCTGTCTATGACGATTTGGATTATCACATAGTTAATAGAGGTTACGACGTTCGATGTTTTGGGTTTGACCCATACAACGCCAAAGACTTTGTGTCTAGGTGGGAAACTGAGAATGGACCATACGGAATTGAGAAGGTGATTCAAGGAGCTAAAACAGAATCGGTTCCACTTGGAGAATTAAAGAAACTTTCAGAAGAAAGACTACTTCTATTCGATGAAGAACTCATGACATTCTGTATGGGAAACTGCATTGTAATGGAAGATACAAACGGTAACCGTAAATTACTTAAGAAACGTTATGAAGCTAAGATAGATGCGGTTGCTGCTATGATGGATGCTTTTGTAGCATTTAAACTTAATCGAGAATCTTTTGTATAGGAGGAGAAAATGAACAATGAACTTTATCATCATAGCATAAAAGGTATGAAGTGGGGTAAAAGAAAATCATTACCAACTTCAGATATTCGAAACAAAGTAAACGCCACCAAAGCAGAGTATAAAAAAACGGGAAAGGCGTATACTAAATCTTTTAACAAAGCTTACAATCGTGCGCTTTCTGCATATAGCCCGATCAAAAAACACAGACAAGCTAATGATGCCCGTTGGAAAAAAGCTTCATCGGATGCAGACAAGTTTATGTCGGCTAAGTCTGCCTACAAACAGGCCAATAAAGAACGTAAGAATGCAATAAAAAGCGAATACAAAAAACTTAATAAAAAAGCTTCTTTCGGGGAAAAGTTATTATACAACAACGCTACAAGAAAGAAAGCTTCTAAATATATAGTCGACCATAATATGACTGTTGCGGAAGCCAATAAAAGAGCAAAAAGCGACGCTTGGAGAAATACAGCAATTGCTATGATTGTAAGCGTGGGAGGCGTTACAATGTCTACTTTGTACAGAGCAAAACATTAATTATCTTAAGGAGGAAAATTCAAAATGGGGATATTGACTAGACTCCAGCATGGCTGGAATGCGTTTTTAAACAACAAAGATCCAACTTATAATTATGGTTCTGGAACAGGATATTACTATAGGCCAGACAGGCCTAGACTTACAAGAGGGAATGAACGTTCAATCATAACTTCCGTGTATAACAAGATAGCTCTTGATGTATCTGCAATAAATATTAATCATTGTCGATTAGATGAACAGGGCAGATTTTCATCAATAATAGATTCAAACCTGAACAAATGTTTAAATCTAGAAGCCAATGTTGACCAGACTGGAAGAGCTTTTATTCAAGATGTGGTGCTATCCATGTTTGATGAAGGATGTGTGGCTATCGTTCCCGTGGATACAAGTTCTAATCCTAACACGACTGGTTCTTATGATGTTTTATCACTTAGGACAGGGAAGATATTACAATGGTATCCGGATAGCGTGAAGGTTCAGGTATACAATGAGCGAACCGGAAAAAAAGAGGATGTAATATTACCAAAAAAATTTGTTGGAATTATTGAAAATCCTTTTTATGCTGTTGTTAACGAGCCTAATTCTACTTTGCAACGTCTAGTGAGAAAACTTAGTTTATTGGATGTGACAGATGAGCAAACGGCATCCGGAAAATTAGATTTAATCATTCAATTGCCATATGTTATAAAAACAGAAGCAAGGCGTAAAGAAGCAGAAAAAAGAAGGGCTGAAATCGAGAACCAATTAGCTGGCTCTAAATACGGTATTGCTTATGCAGATGGCACTGAAAAAATAGTACAACTAAATCGTTCTTTGGAAAACAATCTAATGAAGCAGATAGAGTATCTTACCTCTATGTTGTTTAGTCAATTGGGTATGACTCAAGAATTGTTAGATGGAACAGCTAATGAACAAACAATGTTGAATTATTATAGCCATACCATAGAACCTATTGTATCGGTTATTACAGATGAATTGAAACGTAAATTTCTTACAAAAACTGCTAGGGCACAATTGCAAACGATTTTATTCTTCAGAGACCCATTTAAACTAGTTCCAGTAAACAACATTGCTGAAATGGCTGATAAGTTTACAAGGAATGAAGTCATGACGTCAAACGAAGTAAGACAGATAATAGGAATGAAACCGTCCGATGACCCGAAAGCAGATCAGCTTGTAAATAGTAACATAAATCAGGCTAATGGAAGGCAAGACCCAAATGGGGGCTATGATCACTACGAAGAAACCGACGAAGGAGGTATTTAATCAAAATGGATTACGATTTTTGTGGATGGGCGACAAAAGCAAATCTTAAATGTTCTGATGGCAGAGTTATAATGAAGGATGCATTTAAACATAATAACGGAAAAAGGGTTCCGTTGGTTTGGATGCATGAACATAACGACCCAAACAACGTTCTTGGACATGCTATACTCGAGAACAGAGACGAAGGCGTATATGCCTATTGTAAATTTAATGATTCTAAAGCAGCTAATCAGGCAAAACTTCTCGTTGAACATGGCGATGTTGATACTTTGTCTATATGGGCAAATCAACTTAAGCAGAATACTTGTAATGTTGTTCATGGAAACATAAGAGAAGTTAGTTTAGTTCTAGCGGGAGCTAACCCTGGTGCATATATCGAGTCAGTGATTATGCACGGTGAAGAATCCGATGAAGAAGCTGTGATTTATACTGGAGAGAACATTTCTTTGCACTTAAGTCATGGCGATTCTAATACTAATAATGAAGGAGATACTAACATGAGTGAAGAAAACAAAACGACAGAAAACGAGGAAACCGTTGCTGATGTTTTTGAGACTTTAAACGAAAAACAGAAAACTATGGTTTATGCGTTGGTGGGTGCGGCGCTTGAAGATAGTGATGACAAAGGAGATGATGATATGAAACATAATGTGTTTGATAATGACGAAAAGAACGAAGATTTTCTTAGCCATTCAGATGAGGAAGGTATTATTGCAATGGCTAAGTCTAGCCAGGTTGGTACCTTCCAGAACGCTCTTGAAATTTATGCCGATAAAAATGGTCTTCAGCATGATGCTATAAGCAGTGGATTTGTGCAGACAGGGGAAGGAAACGTTACAACTTTGTTTCCAGAATATGCTGATGTAAGACCTGGTGCCCCAGAACTTATTACCAGCGATCAGGGCTGGATTTCTGTTGTTATGAGTAAGGTTCATAAGAGTCCAATCTCAAGAATCAGAACCAGTCAGGTAGACATCAGAAATATCGAGTCTCTTAGAGCTAAGGGATATGTAAAGGGTAAGAAGAAGGGTCAGACTGGTAATTTCAAACTTGTCAGAAGAACAACAGACCCGCAGACTATATACGTTAAGAATGCCCTTCACAGAGACGATATTATTGACATTACAGATTTCGATTATGTTCAGTATCTGTACAACATTGACAAAATGATGCTTAATGAAGAACTTGCAACCGCCATCATGCTTGGCGACGGAAGAGATGATGGGGACGAGAACAAGATAGCACCTGAGCATATCAGACCGATTTGGACAGATGACGACCTTTACACACTTCACGTTGATCTTGACGTTGCAGGAGCTAAGAAGGAACTTCAGGGCGCTAATACTGGCGGCTATTTCGGTGAGAACTATATTTATGCAGAAGAAATGATTAATACCATTCTGCATGCAAGAGAAAAGTTTAAGGGTACCGGAACTCCTGATTTGTTCCTTACACCTCACATGCTTAATGTTATGCTTCTTGCACGTGATATGAACGGTAGAAGAATCTATTCTTCCAAAGCTGAGCTTGCCTCTGCACTTAATGTCGGTAATATTTATACTGCTGAACAGTTCGAGGGCAAGACAAGAACTACTGATGATAACAAGACAAAGAAGCTTCTTTGCATCATCGCAAACCTAGCAGATTATTCTCTTGGCTCAACTAAGGGCGGCGAAGTAACTCACTTCACTCAGTTCGACATCGACTTCAACCAGGAAAAATCACTTCTTGAGACTAGATGCTCCGGAGCGCTCACTCGTGTTTATTCGGCCATTGCTATCGAAGAGGATGTTACTAAACCGACGGAATCGGGCGGTACGAGTGATAACGGCTAAAGGAGAAAAATCAAAATGGCGAAATGGTATGGAAAAATTGGATTCGGTGTAACTGATGAAATTGAATCAGGTGTATGGGACGAAATTATTACTGAACGAAATTATTATGGTGATGTAATTCGTAATAATCGTAGGCTGCAAACCGCGGATAAAATAAACGATGATATTAACGTCGGAAATGAAATCAGTATAATTGCAGACCCATATGCCATTCAACATTTCTATGCCATGAAATACGCCGAATTCATGGGTGCTAAATGGAAAATCACAAATGTTGATGTCCAGTACCCAAGACTCATTCTTAGTCTAGGGGGTTTGTATAATGGGTAAACGCATAGAGCTTCATAATAAATTAAAAGAACTTCTTGGCAGTAACAACGTTTATTATCAACCCCCAGAAAATTTGAAGATGGAATACCCAGCGATTGTATATTGTAGAGATAACATTGAGAAAAAATATGCAAATGATTCTGGGTATTCGTTTTCTTATAGTTACACAATAACCGTGATTGATAAAAAACCGGATAATGATGCAATTAATAAAATTTTACTTCTTCCATATAGTAACTACAGCAGGCATTACGTATCCGAGGGGTTCAATCACGACGTAATAACATTATATTTTTAAAGGAGGATAATTTTATGGCTAGACTTACATGGGATAACACAGGAGAACGTATTTACGAGACTGGCGTAAAGAAGGGGGTACTTTACCCTCAGGTTAGTGGAGCGTATCCGAAGGGGGTCGCTTGGAACGGGCTTACTGGTGTGACGGAGAACCCGTCTGGTGCCGAGTCAACTGCACTTTATGCTGATGACATTAAGTATTTGAATCTTATTTCGAATGAAGAATTCGGAGCAACGATTGAAGCTTATACTTATCCTGATGAATTTGCCGCATGTGACGGCTCTGCGGCTCTCGCCGAGGGTGTCATGATAGGACAGCAGAAGCGCCAGTCTTTTGGTTTGTGTTACAGAACAACTGTGGGTAATGATTCCGATGGTAATGATTATGGCTATAAACTACACATCATTTACGGGGCACTAGCAGCGCCTTCACAGAAAGGATACAAGACTATAAATGATAGTCCAGAAGCTATCACATTTTCTTGGGAAATAAAAACTACTCCTGTCAATGTAACTGGTGGTAAGCCAACTGCATCTATCACTATTGATTCCACAAAAACTGATGCCGCAAAGTTGGCGGCTCTTGAAGATATTCTGTATGGAAAAGACGGCGAAGGAAATGGTAACGGTCCTAGATTGCCACTGCCTGATGAAATCAAAACGATTTTTAGTGCTGATTAATCTTAAAGAGACGAATTCAATGTTGTGATGATTTACAAATAATTGATGAGAAGAAGTTGCGCCTTACGCGGTTGTAACTTCTTCTTTTTTATATTTAATTTGAAAAGGAGAATTTTATTATGTTAAAGAAGACTATTACTTATATCGATTACAATGGAGTATTCAGAACTGAAGATTTTTATTTTAATCTCTCTAAAGCTGAAGTTTTGGAAATGGAAATGAGTACAGATGGTGGTTTGGCTGAAATGATTAACAGGATTGTCGCTTTAAAGGATGCGCCGACTATCATTAAGGTGTTCAAGGGATTAATACTTAAAGCTTACGGTGAAAAGAGTGCTGATGGTAAGCAATTTGTAAAGTCTGAAGAGCTTTCTACGGCTTTTTCCCAGACGGAAGCATACTCTACTTTGTTTATGGAACTGGCTACTGATGCCAACAAAGCAGCGGATTTTGTTAACGGAATTGTACCTGGAAATGTAGAAGAACATCGAGCAATAGAACAGACGACTAATTAATGTATGCGGGGGTATGAGGTATGCTCGAAATTACAATACCGGCAGTTGAATTATGGGACGAAACAAACCAGCAGTTTATTACTACAATAACGCAGACATTACAATTAGAGCATTCTCTCGTTTCACTTTCAAAATGGGAAGCGAAGTGGAATAAACCTTTTCTAACTGAAAAAAAGAAAACGATAGACGAGACAATAGACTATATAAGATGTATGACACTTACTCGTAATGTGAACCCGATAGTCTATAATGGGTTGACACAGGAAAACATAGGCCAAATCACCAAATATATAAATGCTCCTATGACAGCTACGACATTTTCTTATATTGAAAACAGACGAACTGATAGAGAACAAATTACAGCAGAGCTTATATATTACTGGATGATCGCTTTAAATATACCATTCGAGTGTCAAAAATGGCACCTTAATAGATTACTCACCTTAATCAAGGTTTGCAATATTAAAAATCAACCTCCTAAGAAGATGAGTACAAGAGCTGTTATGAGTCGTAATTCATCATTGAATGCGGCACGTAGAAAGCAATTTAACACGAAAGGATGATAGAAATGAAAAAAGGTATTGATGTATCAGAGTGGCAGGGAACAATCGATTGGGATTCTGTTAAAAAATCTGGAATCGATTTTGCTATTCTTCGTTGTGGATTTGGTTCGGATGTGACATATCAAGATGATAAAAACTTTATCAGAAATGCTAAAGAATGTGCACGTGTTGGATTACCGTACGGCGTTTATTTATATAGTTACGCCGATACTGTGGAAAAAGCTAAATCTGAAGCGGCACACGTACTTCGTTTATTAAAGAATTTGAAACCAGAATATCCGATCTATTACGATCTTGAAGATAAAATTACTGCACAATGTGGAAAGAATCGTATTCTCGAAATATCCAAAACATTTGTCGAGATTCTCGAAAAGGCTGGGTATTGGGTTGGCATTTACGCTAATTTCAATTGGAATAAGACGTATTTGACTGACAAATGGTATGACACGAAAGCTCGCTGGGTAGCTCAGTACAATGACAAATGTAATTACCAAGGAGCGTATGGCATGTGGCAGTTTACCAGTTTGGGAAAAGTTAACGGAATCAAGGGAGATGTGGACATGAATTATGCCTACGTGGACTATCCTAAATTGATTAAAGAAGCCGGTAAAAATGGTTTTATCAAGTCTGCTAATTCCAAACCTAGTGCTCCAAAAAAGACAATTGATGAAATAGCAAAAGAAGTAATCAACGGTAAATGGGGTAATGGAGAAGACCGTAAAAATCGACTTAAGAAAGCGGGATACGATTACGATGCTGTTCAGAAGAAAGTTAATTCGTTGGTCTCTACTAAAAAATCTATAGATGAAATTGCTGAGGAAGTAATCCAAGGTAAATGGGGCAATGGAGAAGATAGGAAACAACGTCTGACAAAAGCGGGATACGATTACGATGCTGTTCAGAAGAAAGTTAATTCGTTGGTCTCTACTAAAAAATCTATAGATGAAATTGCTGAGGAAGTAATCCAAGGTAAATGGGGCAATGGAGAAGATAGGAAACAACGTCTGACAAAAGCGGGATACAATTATTCTGATATTCAGAAGAAAGTTAACGAGCTTATTTAAGAAGGATAATCCAAATGATAACTTTTAGACAAAAGGGCGACTTTTCTAAGCTTACTTATTATTTAAAAAAAGTTGGAGGAAAAGCTAAAATCAACGATCTTGATAAATACGGGAAGAAAGGTGTTGCCGCCCTTTCGTCTGCAACACCGGTTGATTCTGGATTGACCGCCAATTCGTGGCACTATGAAATAAAGCGTGATAACAATTCGGTATCGATTTCATTTTACAATTCAAACATTCAAAATGGAGTCCCGATTGCTATTATTTTGCAGTATGGCCACGGAACTCGTAATGGAGGTTGGGTACAGGGTAGAGATTACATTAATCCTGCCATTCAACCTATTTTTGATGAATTAGCAGAAAATGCATGGAGGGAGGTTACTGAATTATGAGTACTACTATTGATGAAAGAGTCGTAGAAATGCGATTCGATAATAAGCAGTTTGAAAATAATGTGCAAACAAGTTTATCAACACTTGATAAGCTTAAACAAAGTTTAAATTTAACTGGAGCGTCTAAAGGACTGGAAAATGTCGATTTAGCCGCAAAGCGCATCGATTTTTCACCATTAAGTAACGGTATAGAAGTTGCAAAAACAAAGTTTTCAGCTTTAGAATTAATGGCAGTAACAGCCCTCACAAACATTACGGATCAAGCAGTTAATGCCGGAAAAAGATTGGTATCTGCGTTTACCATTGATCCTGTAAAATCTGGTTTTGCCGAATATGAAACACAAATTAATGCTGTCCAGACGATTTTAGCCAATACCGAGAGCAAAGGATCTACTCTTAAAGATGTAAATGCTGCTCTGGATGAATTAAATCTTTATGCGGATAAAACAATTTACAATTTCACAGAGATGACACGTAATATTGGTACATTTACAGCCGCGGGCGTTGATTTGGATACTTCAGTAGCAGCCATTAAAGGTATCGCCAACTTGGCGGCAGTATCAGGTTCGACATCGCAGCAAGCGTCTACTGCAATGTATCAGTTATCTCAAGCATTAGCGGCTGGAACGGTTAAACTTCAAGACTGGAACTCAGTTGTTAACGCTGGTATGGGTGGTCAGGTTTTCCAAGACGCTTTAAAAGAAACAGCTCGTGTCCACGGAATCGCCATTGACCAAATGATCGAAGATGAAGGCTCATTCAGAGAAACCTTACAGAAGGGTTGGCTTACTTCTGAAATTCTAACTGAAACCTTACAGAAATTCACGGGTGATTTAAACGAGGAACAGCTCAAAACAATGGGTTATTCAGAAGAGCAGATAAAGTCTATACTCAAAATGGGACAAACTGCTAATGATGCGGCAACTAAAGTTAAAACGTTTACTCAGTTATTTGATACTTTGAAAGAAGCTGCACAATCCGGTTGGACTCAGAGTTGGGAAATTATCGTTGGTGACTTTGAAGAAGCTAAAGAACTTCTAACAGAAATAAGTGACACGTTTAGCGGAATCATCGGAGACTCAGCAAATGCTCGTAATGAACTACTGCAAGGATGGAAAAATTTAGGCGGACGTACCGCTTTAATTGAATCTCTTCGTAATGCTTTCGAAGGTATTATGAGTATTATCGAACCTGTTAAAGAAGCCTTTCGAGAAGTATTTCCGCCTACTACGGCACAGCAGTTATATGACATTACTGAAAAAATTAGGGATATAACGGCTAAAATTAAGCTTAGTAGTGAGGAATCAGAAAAACTCAAATCGACTTTTAAAGGATTATTTTCTGTTATTGGCATTGGGGTAGATTTTGTTAAAACCCTTATCGTCGGAATTTCAAAATTGTTAAGTAACCTTACAGGTCTTGGCGGAGGTGTTTTAAATGTTACTGGTTCTATAGGGGATTTTCTTACTTCTTTACGAGAATCTATTAATGAATCCGGCATATTTGTAAACGCCGTGAATGGGATAACTAATTTCATTCAAAAAGCTATTGATAAACTAAAAGAATTTGTTGCAATATTAAAAACAAAAATTTCTATACCTGGCTTTGATGGTGTTCTTTCTGTGTTGACTGGTATATGGGGCATTGTCACGAAAATCGCTTCAAAAATTGGAAGTATTTTTTCTTCTGCTATTGGAAATGGCGGTATCAAATCTATACTAAGTACTTTTAACAGTGGCGTATTGGCCGCTATTTTGCTCAACATTAAAAACTTTACCAAAGATTTAAAAGGGTCATTCGAAGGTATACCAGACTTTCTTGAATCAATTGGAGGCGTATTCGAATCCTGGCAGCAAAACATAAAAGCAAAAACGCTTAAAGAAATAGCAATTGCTATTGGCATTCTTGCGGCTTCTTTGCTTGTGATATCATTAATAGATTCTGATAAGATAGCAGAATCACTCGTAGCAATGGGTGGTTTATTCGGTGAATTAATGGTATCCATGCTTATATTTGGTAAAATGCAAGGTGCTGTCAGTGGCTTAGGTAAAACAGCATTATCTATGACTGTTATGGCTACTTCCATTCTCATTTTAGCCACTGCTTTAAAAAAAATAGCTTCATTGAATTTAGGTGAAATAGCTAGAGGATTAGTCGGCTTAGCAGGCGTAGCTGCTATATTAGTAACCGTAGCTAAAATCATGTCTACCGATGGAACAAAGATGGTTAAAGGCGCAGCTCAAATGCTTATAATGTCAGCTTCTTTAACTATTTTAGCTGCTGATTTAAAAATAGTAGCATCACTGGGTTGGAGCGAAATAGCTAGAGGATTAGTCGGCTTAGCAGGCGTAGCTGCTATATTAGTAACCGTAGCTAAAATCATGTCTACCGATGGAACAAAGATGGTTAAAGGCGCAGCTCAAATGCTTATAATGTCAGCTTCTTTAACTATTTTAGCTGCTGATTTAAAAATAGTAGCATCACTGGGTTGGAGCGAAATAGCTAGAGGATTAGTCGGCTTAGCAGGAGCTTTAACCGCTATGGTCTCGGCATTAGCGATTATGAGTGCCATAAAAGGAAGTGTATTAAAAAGTTCAAGCGCTATTCTTATAATGGCAGGAGCTATTACTGTTTTAACCCCTGCACTAATGCTTTTAGGAAGTATGAGTTGGAAATCGATCGCCAAAAGTTTATTGACACTTGCAGGCGCCTTTACGATATTTGGTGTAGCAGGTTTTGCGTTGAAACCGCTAGTCCCAACATTATTAGCCCTTAGTGCTGCTATGGCTTTATTTGGTGCTGGAATATTGGCTCTAGGTGCTGGACTTTTAGCTGCTTCTATAGCAATTTCAAGTTTAGGAGCTAGTTTGGTCGTATTATCAGCATCTATTGTGGCAGTCATTTTGGGCATAGTTAGCGGTTTAGGAGACATAATAGTAGCGGCCTGTGATGCTATAATCAAAAGCGCACCAGCCATAGCAGAAGCTATTGTTACAGTAGTGACCGCTACATGTAACGCGTTGAGAGGATCTATATCTCCTATCGTTGACACGGTGCTTGAAATTTTAGTAAAAGTTCTGAATTCGTTAAGAGGTTATATCCCATCATTGGTTAATATAATTGTTGATATTTTAGTTGATCTGATGGACCAATTAGCTGTCAGAATTCCTGACCTAACCAATTCAGCAGTTGGGTTACTATCAGCATTTATGAAATCGTTGGGTGAAGCTTTAGGTCAAGGTAATGCCGACAATATTTTATCTTCATTTGAATCGATTGCTGGAGTATTTGTAGCTCTAGGTGTAACAGCAAAACTATTAAGCACAATTCCGATATCTGGGGCTATAACAGCTATTGCCGATTTGGGAATATTAGTCGGTGGAATGGCTGTAATATTGACTGCTTTAGGGGGATTGGCACAAATCCCAGGATTTGAATGGATAATCGGCGAAGGGTCGCGAGTTCTTGGACTGATAGGAACTGCGATAGGTTCTTTTGTTGGGAATATTGTCGGTTCTTTCGCAGAAGGCTTAACAAGTACATTTCCACAAATCGGTATACATTTATCGGATTTTATGACTAATTTGAAACCTTTCATCGAAGGAGCTAAAGAAGTAGACAGCTCGATATTTACCAGTATGGCATCACTTGCTGGGGCTATTCTCTGTATAACGGGGGCCGATATTATATCTGGTATAGCATCTTTCTTTACCGGAGATAACAGCGTTGATAAGTTCGGAGAAGACTTAAAGAAATTCGGTGAAGGTCTTAAAGGATTCGCAGACGCAGTTGACGGAGTTGATCCTACTGCATTAACCGCCGCTTCTAACGCGGCTAAAGCGTTGGCTGATATGACGGATCATATTCCTAACAAAGGTGGAATGGTAAGCTGGTTTACAGGAGACAACAGCGTTTCTGACTTCGGAGAAGACTTAAAGAAACTCGGTGAAGGTCTTAAGGGATTCGCCGACGCAGTTAACGGCGTTAACACCGTAGCAATAACCATGGCCGCTAGCGCAGCTAAAGCGTTGGCTGATATGACGGATCATATTCCTAACAAAGGTGGAATGGTAAGCTGGTTTACAGGAGACAACAGCGTTTCTGACTTCGGAGAAGACTTAAAGAAACTCGGTGAAGGTCTTAAGGGATTCGCCGACGCAGTTAACGGCGTTAACACCGTAGCAATAACCATGGCCGCTA